>ENA-UOJR01000464-UOJR01000464.1-human-gut-metagenome-genome-assembly--contig:-C115P-NODE-464-length-54673-cov-15.473067_pt1 | contig 54673 bp, 49 predicted proteins | sample MGYA00242354_ERZ723901 | MGnify/ENA metagenome assembly ERZ723901
GGTCGGACTTTTTGCGCGTCGGCTATTCACACTATCCAAACTATTAATTACTATATTTCGTACATTATTAAGTAAACTATTATCCGTAATTGTATCTATACCAATAACAGAAAGAATTGCATCAATAATTTTATCCCAAAGACTTTTATGTTTCTTAATCTTCGGAGCTTCTTCTACAATAATTCTATTTGCTAAATTAGCAAACTGTTTATTTGTAAAAGCATAAGTAACTATTTCAGCAGGAGTTTCACTTAATATTTTAAGATATGTACGAAGATAACCAAGTTCAAGTTCAGTTAAATCGCTCTTATATTTAGCATTAAATTCTTTAGAATCAACTTTAAATGCAGTGTCATTAATATCGCTAATTAATGTAGCAAGTTTATCGTATAATTCTTTAGAATTAGCTTGTTGTTCAAAATACTTATGAAGAGATTCATGAGTAATATTAACACCTAAATCAGTAGCAGTAAAATCACGTTTAGTAAGTTTATTACTATTGATAACGATAGTTTCAGTACCTTTATCATATTGAGCAATTATGAAATCTTGTTTACTCGATAGTTTCTTAATACTGAAATTAGTTTTACCATCAGTATAAATTCTATCATATAATTCAGCGATTCTGTTAGCAACATCTTCAGATACAAAATCAGGTATAACACCTAATACTCTAAGACCTGCTACTTTATCATCTGTAATATTAACAAGTTTTTGATACCAGTTTGTTTCAGTATCACTTGTCATTGAACTTAATGTTGTAATTGCTTTAACAGCAAATTCTTTCGTCATATCTTCTGATTCTCGAATAGGATTATCAGAACTTTCAGATTTAAGTTCAAAGAACATTGCAGGTTGAATAGAATCAATAGTATAATTGGTAACAACATTACCATTGGTATCTCTAATTCCAATAACACTTGTTGTTAAAGCGCCGGTGTCAAGAATAAAATCTTGCATCGAATCAAATGTTGAAGAAACAGATTTATCAACGATACCTTGTTGTTTAGCCCAATCAAGTATTTTAGATTTATATTGACCTTTAACTGCTACGTAACCATCATCTGTTTTAACACCATAAGTATAATGGTCGCCTTGCAATGCAGTAGTAACACTACGTTGCATATTACCATACAGTTTACGGAATAGATTATGATTAAGTAAATCAGTTAAATCTTTACCAGTAATACCTCTTGCTTGCAAATCAATTACAGCGTAAGTTCCTTTGTTAGATTTACTCTTTTCAATAATACCATTTAATTGAGCAAGTTCTCGTGCTGTAAAAGGACTCTTAGCAATACGAACTTTTGAAGTAGTTCTATTAACTGGAATTACTCTACGACTTAATCGAAGTTTAACAGGAGTAAATTTATCACCAGATTTAGTATATTCAATACTAATTCTATTGATATAACTTATTCCATTTCCAAGTATATTCTTTTTACGAACAACTGTTTGAAAATCTAAATGTTTAATATAACGAGTTTTTCCAGTAGCAGGGTCTGTATTTTCGTAAAGAGAACTAATATTAAACCATTCAGCTCCCGGAACTCCACGATTATAACTTGTAATGATAGCTTCTGATAAAGGAGCTAATCGACTACGAATATTAGCATTATGAGCTTTAGTTCGAGTCTTATTAGTATCATCTACAAGAGTATACAGACCAGATTTAGCATCAGTTGGAAGAGATGTAAACGTAGCATCTGAAATAATATCACTCATAGTTTGAGTAACAAATTCCATAGCAGCTATATTAAACGGTGTATCTGCAACATCACTTGCTAAATTACCGCGATGTAACGGAACATAACTTTTTCCATTTTCACCAGCGTTAGCCTGAATTTCTGCATACATTTGGAAATGCCTATCAGATGAAGTAATTTTATCTTCAACAATAGGATTATTAAATGCAGTGTCAGTAGTAAGTGATGAAACTAACATTAAACCATCAGCGTCAGGCTGACGTTGAATAATATTAACAGCAGGTTTACCATTAACTGTAACAGTGCGTTGCATCTCTTCATTTACATTAGCTCGATAACCACTTGAATCGGCAAATGTAATAGGAGATTTATTAATACCTTTTAATACTAAAATTGCAGAACCTTTTTCTTTAATTTCAGTAATAAGTTTTTGACTTTGAATAAAGTCGTTTCCGAGTTTAGTATTTAGATTCTGATAAGCGTTCTTGATTCTAAGTCCATAACGAACATAATCATTAAGATTTTTAAGTCTTACATTATAGAACATAGGACTAATAAGATAATAAACCTTATTTAAGTCAAGAACTTCGATATCAAACGCTTCTGGACTAACACCTTCGACTTCGGTATTATATTGGATAGCTCCAATAAAAGCATTGATTATTTCAGAATGTTCAGTTTTTGATGTATTACCATATTTATCTAATTCTTTAATAATTGATTTCAATTTTGAAACAACTGAATCAGAATTTTGTTGTTCACGAGTTAAGGCTTCAGTATATACTTTATAAAACTCCTTTGTTAAGTTAAATATTGTATCACTTCCACCAGCTTTTCGGATAATAGTATCTATAAATTTAGATGTTCCATAAGAATTACCAAAAGCAGAATCATATTGATTAACTCCACTTTCATCAATTCTACCTAATTGTATTCCATGATAAGTTTCACTATCACCTAAACCAATTCGTTCAATTAATAGTTTTTTACCATTTACATCTAAATTAACATCAACATTACCATCTTTATAAGTAACTTTAAATTCCTGACCTTCGTGTAAAGTTCTTAAAGCATCAAATAATTCAGTAGCCTTGAATTTAACACCATTAACTGTAATGTTGTTTTTAATAACACGAGTTTTAGGATTATAATATTCAGGACTTGTGATAATCTTATAAACTTCAGGTGTAAGACGACGTAAACCTTTGAAACCATTAGTTTCAAATTCACGTTGAATATGAGTTTTGAAGAAATCACTTAAAAACTTACCACGAAGATTTAAGTTACTATCAAGATAAGCACCATCTGTTGTTTGAATAGGATTAGCAATTCGTTTATTAATAATATCAAACAAACGTTTAAGAGCATCAAGTTGTTCTTGTGGAACACCATTCTTACTCATTTGTTGATATATTGTATTAACATTTACATCATTTTTGAAATATTTAAGTGCATACCAGATAGGTTCATAATATTTGATAACATCATTACGACCATCTGTTTGCTGATATATAGAATCAAGAATATCTTCGTAAGTATAAACGTGATTATCAGTAAATATCTGACGACCATCAAGTTTTACAATAGTATTTTCAATAGCATCGAGAGCATTACGCATTGAATCACTAATGTAATAACGATAGTCATTAGTATTAAGTTCATCTCTTGATTCAGTATCATCTATAAAGTCAGAAACACTGTTAGCAAGTACATCAAGACTATTAAGAATAGATACATCATCATTCAATTCAGTACCACTTTCAAAATTATAATATCTCGAAAGAATAGAATAAGCCATTCGAGTATTTCTTAATAAATCAAGAATATTACTTTGACGAACAGCAGTAATAACATCTACTCCAGTAAGATTCAAAGCATCAACATCAGATACCAAATAAGGTTGAATTGATTGAGCTAATGTATGAAGTCTTGTACGAGCAGGAAGATTAGGGATAGCACCATAATCTAAAAACTCTTTTGCTAAATTATTTACGGCAGTAGCAAATTCCATAATTTTAGAAGTTTGACTACCAAAGCCATCATCATTTACAAGAGCATCATGTAACGGACTATCTTCATCTTGTCTAATAGCACGAATTTTACTAATAAACCTATTCATCACACTGTTGATATATGCGATATTAGTTTTATAAAATTCAGTTGTACTTTTAGCTACTTCATTAATAATACTATTTTTGAATAGAGTTATTTTATGATAGAAATCTGAATATCTAACAGTATCAAAATTACTATTAAGATTTTCAAATTTAATTTGAGTAAGACCTTCGATTTGTGCTCGAATTACATTATGGTCTACATTAATATTCTTAAGAGTTAATTTACCATCCGTGATAGTATAATTATTATTAAGAATATTAGCAACGTTAGCAATATAATCAGCAATAGCTTCACGCATCTTAGCGTTTTCTTCTTCACGATAACCAACTATATCACCACCATAAAGATTCCAAATCCAATCTTTGAAAAGATTAGATTTAAGATTGTTTGCAATACGAATATTACTATCTGATAATAACTGTTTTACACGATTAGCTTTTTCTAAATTCTCATTACTAATTTCAGTAGGTTGATATTCATTTATCCAACCAATAAAATTACCAATAATAGTAGTTCGTAACGTATTAAGTTCAGTATTATCAATAGGTGATAATAATGCTTTATAAGTATCACTATTAGAATTAGATAATTCTTTATGTAGATTTATAATAGTATCTAAATAATGATTTTCAAATTCATCTGCCGAAAGTTTATCTTGAATACTATAAAGTGTTTTATAAATAGCATCAAATTTAGTTTGAACTTCACTTCGAATTTCAGTAATATCCATACCTGCAAGTTCTTTTGCAGAATATGTATCTTCTTTACCAGTCGCATCATCTTTTATAGTAACCATTACAGCACTAAAATCGGTTTCGTCGTCGGTTACGACCTCGATTCTTTGCACGGTTTTGGGCGATTCTGCGACATTAAATTTTGAGCCTACCGAATATACCTTATTTTTAATATCGACGGTATTTGGGGCCTCGCTGTCATCAAGAGAGTACAAAATCCCGTTACTGTCTGTCAGTACCTCGGTAGTAACATTTTCGGGTTCTTGACTTGCTTCTTGATTAGTAGTTTCAGTAGTTTCCTCTACTTTATCTTTAGCTTTTTCAATCTCTTCTTGTTTATCATAAACTTCTTTAAGTAACTTACTTCGTTCAGCCATAATCTCATCTCGATTATTAACATTTTCTTCGAGAGCCATTACAGCCATACTCAGTTGAGTTCGAGCTTCTTCAAGAGATTTATATGTTTGATTATTGTTATTGCGAGTTTCACGCAAACGTTTTGCAGCTTCATTATATTCAGCTACATTGTTATTTTCACGTTCACTCTGTTCTGCAATATCAGCATTAATTCTATTAAGTCTTGTATCGTAATCAGCTAAATCATTTTCAAATAATTCAATCTTCCTACGAGTATCAGCAATCTCACCATTATGAATAGCAAGTTCTTGTTCGTATTGAAGTTTACCAACTTCTAATTCTGCAATAGCTTGGCGAGCATTTGCAATTTGTTGTTGCAGACTTAAAATAGATTTCTTACTATTTTTAATTTCAAGAAGATAAGGTTTACGAGCTTTACGATTAGGTTGTTTTGTACTAATAGCACCTTGATTAGCAATATAAGTATTTAACTCATCAATTTGAGATTGCAAACTATTAATTGTATCTTCAATAGTTTTAATCTTATTTACTAATCGAGTACGCTTACCTTTAAGTGTACTAATCGCTTTATTACGAGTTTTATCTTCAAGCTGAGTTTTATAATCTTCAATAACTTTTTGCAGTTCTTCACGTTCTTGTTCAAGAACAGTTTTTTCTACATTTAAACTATGAAGTTTACTATCAATAGCTTTAAGAGCTTCATCTCGTTGCTTACGAAGATTAGACACTTCAATATCGAAAGTTTGAATATCAGTATCAACGATAGCTAATTGACGACGATAATAGTCAAGTAAATAATCATCAGTTGATGCCTGAACTTTAAGAACATTGTCGAAAGGATTACCCCAACTTAAACCCATATTACGAGCATGAATATCTCGCATAATAGTAAATTCTCTACGAAGAGCATCTACGACAGGTCGTTTATTAGCACCGTAAACTTCTTCAAGTTGAGCATCTGATAATTTACTTAATTCATCAAAATATTCAACAGCATAATTGAACCCATTAGCAGAACCAATTCTACCCATAATACCAACAAGTAAACTTGAAGCAGGGTCAGTAATAGTTCTGTTAACTTTTGGAGTACCATCACTATTCATAACTTGATTACCAGCTTCATCTAAAACTGGAGTTTCAGTTACTTTAATATTCATATCACCGTCAAAATCAGCAATAGCTGCGGCAGTATCTTGAATACCATTTATAATGTTAGTAGCTCGTTTATTCTCAGCTTCTTGTTGAGCTTTACCATTAAGTATTCGTGTAACACCACTACGTCCAGCAGACATTACACCACCACCAATAGCACCCCAAATAAAACTATCCCATGAAGAAGCTTGTTCAACAAGTCTTCCCATACGAGCTAACGGAGTTAAAACAGCAGTTTCATCTTCAATTCCAAGTTCTTTTTTTGCAGCAATGACACCTTCATTAAGTGCCATATCAACTCGCATTTCTTCAAGACCTTCAGATAAAGCAATAGAAAAGAAATCTTTTGTTTTACGAAGTCCAATACTCGGAATAAGTTTACGATTAAGTTTAGATGCTTCACTATCTAAAACAAAAGTCTTACCTTGTTGTGCAAGACCTTTTATATTACTTCTTAAACCTTTTTCAATAGAAATACTATTAACCGGAGCTTCTCTAATACCACGAAGCATACTATTAAGTTCAATAGCATTAAATAATACTCCATAAGCCCAAGCATCATTATAACTTTCAGAAGCATAAACTGATGCAAACTTACGAGCATCATCTTCACTGAAACCTAAATTGAGAGCATATTGATATTGTTCATCATAACCGCGAACAATTTCTTCCATACTATCGAGATGTGCTCCATACAAGGTACCAATTATCTGTTGAGTATAAGGATTTTGTAATGCACGACCTGCTTTATTCAATGCAGAACCTAAACGACCAACACCGTTAATCATTGTTCCTAATTTACCAACAGCTTGTAAAGCTCGCATTTGTCCAATAACAGGAAGCATAGATGCGGCCGCAGAACCTACGGTAGGAAACATACTTGCCCACCAAGTAGCATCACCCATACCACCAGCAAAACCACCTTTTTGAGCTTGTTCTGTTTGATAAATAGGCATTGCTTTACGACCCCAATTTTCAATATCTTTACCTATTCTCTGCCATTCAGAACCAAGACCTTCGTTGATAGCTTTGTCCCATTTATATTTGGCATTATCATCCCATATTTGACTAACAGCACGATATGTAGTAGGAAAGAAATTAAGAATACTACCAATACCAGTAATAGTACCACCGAGAATAGTAGTTCCTAATTGACCAATAGCATTTTTAGTTAAATACCAACCATTTTGATTTTGTGCTCTATTTTCATTAAGAACACTTAAATCAAGATTAGGATTAACTTGACCTCGACCTAATATATTTTCATATTCAGAAATATTAAAAGGTCGAATTGAAGATTGTTTTCTACCACGAGAAAGTTCAGGTTCCGGCATACTACCGGGTAAAACAGGAGTAGCTCCTACTCCTTGAATTGGTGTTTCAGAAGGAGTAAGAGCTTGCGAACCTGTAATAGGAATTTTAATATCTGTTAGATTTGGCATAATTTAATATCCTATATTAGCATTATTTATTTTATTCATTTGAATAGCCTCAGCGGCTTCTTGCATATCAAGAATAACTCCATATTGAGTTAAAACATATTCTGCAATAGGAGCTAATGCTTCATTTATAGTTTCATAATATTGAATATTATTAGGAGTTATACCTTTAATTGTATAAAGACTATTAGGAATTGTATTATATCCAAATTCTCCATAATGAACAGAACCATCAGGATATTTTAATCCACTAATATCTTTTATATAATAACCTTGTGTTGTTCTACCAATCTCAACTTTACGACTATTACCGTCAATACTATTATAGAAAGGTTCGTGAATATTCAAATCATATTCAACTTTACCTAAATCATCAACAGTTCTTTGAAGGTCTGCGATATTTGCAACAGCAGGACTATTGTTAGCACCAGTAGTATCGAAATCAATAAATCCCGAAGCGTATTGAGATTCAATCATTCCAGCACTACGTTGTAAACCTTCACCACCAATTTTAGCATAAGGTTTAATATTACGGTAATTATCAAGAATTTGACGAGCAATAGTAGAAGGGTCTACTTGTTCGGAAAAAATAATATTACCACGAGCAGCACCGGTTTCATCGAAAAGAGTAATTGCATATTCATTACGACCTTCACGAGCTGCAATTCCATTAGCAATCGGACTAACCTCAGTCTTATAAATATCATAATCAAGACCAAGTTCTTTACCCGAAAGAGGTTTAGAATTTTTAGTAGCATTACTCTGACGAGTTACACTTGTACCTTTTGAATTGGTAGTTGTAGAAGTAGGGAACGCATCAAAGTTCATATACTTAGCTAATTGCATTCCGGTAAGACCAGTACCTTCTCCAGACGGAGTTTGAACAACACTAATGTTACCAGCACCTTTTTTCCAATTTACCATAGCAGCTGCCATGTAATTTTGTTGGAATCTTGAAGGATTAGCAATAATCTCACGAGTTGCTGTAAATTCAAGAGGTGCATCAGCAATAGCTTTACGATAACGATTTGAAACATTATCTGCTGCATTAGACAAAGTAGATTCAAACTCTTCTTTTGTCAGCATATCACCGAGATATTTAGCTCCAGTTGTTACACCATCTTTTCGTACCCAAGTACTACTATATGTTTCAGGATTATAAAGTTCTTTATAATTTCGATTTATATAATCGACATATTTATCATAACTATCGAGTCTGTTATCAAGAATAATCTTAGCTTCTTCATTATTAACTCGATACCAACCTATACCACCTTCAATCCTATCTCTATGTTCTTTCCAAGTATCAAATACAGAATTAAGTTGAATTTCGTCAGAACGAAGTTTAGCTTGAAGATTATTATAATTACGTTGAGCAGTTTGAACTTGTAAAAGTTTACCTTTAAGATTAGCTGCTGTTTCTTCATCAAGACCTGCTGAATCAACTAATCTTTCAGCAGTAGAAATATTAAGTGTTTTAACAATATTACCATCCCCCGGACTAAGACCTAAAATTCCAAGTTCATCAGATGTAAATATCTGATTCATAGAATTCGAAAGTTTAGTCATTTGGTCAGTAATTTCATTACGACGATTAATGTTTTCTGCAACACTATCACCAGTAACTTCAAAACCACCTAATGTATCAAGATATGGAGCGTATTGTTGAAGAGTTTCAAGTTCTTGTTGCTTACCTTTTGCACGAGCTTTAACATAAGCTGTATAACCGGGATTAGCAATTAAACCAACAGTAGTCTTAATATCTTGATAAGAATATAAACCTGCGGCAGCACCAGCTAAACTTTGAATATTATTGTTAATAAATTGACCAGACAAAACACTTTGTGTAAAAGCTGTTCTATCAAGATTCTCAATATCATCAGTAGCACCAAGTACACCCTTAGCGTAACTTTCAAACATTTTATCTACATAATTCTGTAAACCAGCTTGAATAAGTTCAGGTGGAACTTGAGCTTTATTCTGTAATATATCGAGAACATTAACTCCATATTCCTTATTAACAGTATCTAACAAAGTTTTAACTTCAGCAGGTAATTTAGAATTAACAGTAAACTTACCGTCTTTTGTAGGAGCACCAAGTTCATTTACGTTAATACCTAAACCATTAAGAGCGAACATTGTAGGATTACCAGCGAATAAAGGAGCATAATCTTCTAATTCATAATCTCTTAAATGTCCACCAGCAGAACTATCATCTTTTACAAATCGAGTAAGAGCATCTTGATTCTGCCAAATAGTAGTAAGATAATTAGTATAATCAGGATTAGATTTGAGTAATGACATAGCATAACTCATAATCTCTTGTTCTGTAATACCTTCTCTTTCACTACCAGTTTTAACAAAGTGACTTGCTAACTTTTCACCATCAAAACCTGTTGCAACATCCAATCCATACTGACGTATCATATCAGGATTAGTAACAAGATTTTCAAATGATACTTTATCAGCCTTAGCTTTTGAAAGAATATCAAATACGTCTTTTTGATATTTATTTACATCGAACTTTTTACCGATTTGAACTCCATTAAAACCACCGCTTACGACAGTATTAGTTTCTGCATCATAAATAATATCAGAAGATTGTAAACGACTACGAAGTAGGAAAGCATTTTGATTTTGAGTATCCCAATCACTCTTTTTCAAATCTTCCATATACTGCTGTTCCAAAGCATAATCAGCTTGAACAGCTTTAAGACCTTCATTGGTCAGAATATTCTCAGTTTGCTTATAAATATAATCATCTGCTGCAAACCAATTATCTTGTTCTTTAAATTCATTAGCACCTTCAACAATCTTAGCTCTTTCAGAATCAAGAACTTTTTGTCCACGAGAAGTTGCCTTAATTTGACTTAAAGGATTAGCAATTCTATTAATATAAGCTTCACGATTTTGGTAATACTTTTGATTCAAAGCATTTCCAACAGCAGCATATACACTTCCATAATCTTGTAATTGTGGAGTTTTTAATGTATTAGTATCGTATCGACCTATTGCAATTTCTGCCATAATTTTATAATGATTAGTTTGTAAATTAGTTGTAATTCGTATGGCTCCGCCTGCTGTGCTTCGCACAGCGGCTCCGCTCCCCGGTGGGGCAGGAGGTTGCACGCCCACTTGTCGCGCGTGTTTGTACCACTATTTGTATCATTACAAATATACAAAAAATCGTGAATATCGGACTATCCTATAAAAGAATAATCCGATATATCACGCATCATATTAAGCTCTTTTACGTCTTGCAAGACCACCACAAGCAAAACCACTTCTCATGTGATTAGTTACTCCACGAGGCCATAATTTCTCGTATAAGCGGGCACTTGCGTAATTATTAACTGCTCCGGCAAGACCTTCAACTCCTTGTAACATTCCTTGTAATCCTTGCGTTCTGACTGCCATTAACTGTTGATTCAAGCCGACAGCTTTGTTATATTCATTAATAGCGTCTTGATACATAATTTGACTATTAGTATTTCGAGCATTAACTCGTTCTTGCCTATTTAAATCATATCTTTGACGTTGATAATCTTTCTTAGCTCCATACAGTTTGTTTCGAGCAAGTTGAGCATTAATTGCAAGATTTGCTACACTATTTCGAGCAGTTTGAACATTACTTGTGTTATCAGTAATATATCGAGCAGCTCTACGTTCTTGTGTACCAAGTTCTTGTAATTCCTCACTAATATCATAATCTGTACTATATTGGACAGCATCTACTTTATTACCTTTCGGAACATGAAGTGTAGATTCAAATTCAATAGCCTTTCGATTAGCACGAGTATTAAGAGCATTACCTACAATTCCAAACAGAGAACTTGCAAGATTCATACCAAGTCCAAATTCATTAAATCCGAACTTAAATGTAGAACCACCACCAGCACTTGCAGTAGTTTGAATCGGCGGTAAAGTAGTAAGTTTAGGAGCTGAAACTCCTGTAAGATTATACGGTGAAGCATATCCGCCAAAATGTCTTTTCTTTCTTACCATTCCACCGCAACGCATAACTGGAGCATCATTACGAAGTCCTAAAGCAGTAGCATAAAGTTCTTGAGCTTCAAATAAATCTTCTGTTTTAGCATCAATAGCTTCAGATTCACCACGAGCTTTATTCATTCTATAAACTAACTTTTCAATATTACGAACATTTGTTCCAGTTTGTAATTTGTTAGTTTTACTCTTATCTAATGCAAACAAAGATAATGTAACTCCATCAGCAAGTTGAATAACTTGAGCTTCTTTTTTACCTTTCATATCAGTAAGTTTCTTTGCGTAATCAGCGAAAGTACGATTTGTTCCGGGAACTTTAATCGTATCACTGAATACTTGACCACCTTCAGGAGTTTCACGAACAACTTCACCAGCATACATTCGACCATTTTTAGCGCCGCCGCCTTCAATTTCCGAATCTCCATATATTATTCCAGTTTCACCAGTAGCAGGATTATATTGTTCATGCGTTTGACCATAAGCAACAACACTATTAGATGAATTAGGAACTACTTGGCCGCTGGTGTTTAATTTTCTACGACCAATCATTCCACCTAATTTAGCATAAAATCCTGTACCTTCAGAGTAATTATCAAGATTACTTTGTCGAATAGTTGCAACATCATTTTCAACTTTATCTTGCATATTACCCAAAGTTTGCTGACGTTCCATTTCAGCTTGTTCAGCTAAAAGTTCTTGACGACGACGTTCTTCTTGACGCTTTTTCTTACGTCCAGTAAACAGACCAACAATGCCACCAATTAATGCGCCGATACCAGCACCGATAGGGCCAAGCCAAGAACCAGCAGCTGCACCAGTAGCAAGCGCCGCGGTTCCACCAACAGCAGCTCCAATTCCTAATCCAGTTCCAGCTCCACTTAAAGCGCTACCACCTACGATACCTTCGCCATCAGCACTATATTTAGATTCACCAATATCACTGGCTTGAACTCTCGTACCCCATTGAACACTACCGGGATCATTAATACTTGTTCCACCCCAATAGAATTTTCTACGAGGAATTCCAACAAGTCCACCGAATTTAGCAGTAATACCACGAGAAGTTAAAACTTCATTATTGATTTTGTTCTGCATATTTGCATAGATAAGTTTATCATTAGCAATCAACTTATCTACATAGTTCTTAACTGGGATTCCAGTATCATCATTCTTTCCGCCATGATATAATAAATCAATCATACCATTACCGAAAAAACTATTACCGGAATTACGAGCCATTCCTAAATAATCAGCAGTAGCATCATGTGTAGAACGAATACCACCGAAATTATATTTTTTACGATTAGTTTTACTCATATCTTCAACATAATTATCAGGATTATCATCAGTATTAAAATTAGAAAATAATCTATTTCTAATCATATCATAGTCATTAGAACTATTAGTCTTAAATATTTCTAATTCGGATTTATCTCTTCTTTTATTACCAGTATTATATTCTTTAATAATACTATCTGTATTACGTTCATTAGCACCTTTTAACAATTTCTTATATTGTCTAAAACCAGTTCGACCTACTCGATATGCAAGATTAGACATAAGATTAACAATAGGTTGAGGTAAAGTATTGAAATCATCAATACCATATTTCTCAGAATAAATATCACGAACATCATTGTAGGCTTTTGCCATACGACGATTTAATTCAGCATCAATTTGTTTTCTTGTTGCTTTACCTTTTGCTTTAACAGATTTAGTAAAATCAGAAGTATCATTTAACTTAAAACCGGGACCAATAGTTTTAGCACCACCTTCATACGAGGGATAAGGATAATAATATTTACCATCTTTTGAACGTGAACGAACAGTTTTAAGTTTATTATTTTCTTTAACACGAACAAATTCTTTATCACCAGTCAATTCGTTATCCCAAATATGTTGAGAATACTCATTAATATAACGAGTAACTTGACGAAGACTATCAGGATTAACTTTACGATTAGACATACCATTAAAAGTTTGAGTAACACGACAAGTGGGCGTGCAACCTTCTGCCCCACCGGGGAGCGAGGCCGAAGGCCGAGCCGCACAAGTTGTTACAAATTACCTTTGATTATTACGATTATCAAGAATCCATTCAGGATTAATATCAATAAGTTCCCAAAGTCTGTTATTATCACTATTATTAAACTTCATTATGCAATAAACATATTGACAAATGAACTTATTAACATCATACCATTTAGCTTTACGTTTTAATGCAGATTCATCTACAACTAAATCAGTAATCATAAAAGGTATTTGTTTGTGTATATCATTAACATTATTAAATCTCCAAAGATTTACTTTATTAACACCAGTTGTACCATTATACCAAATATCATTAAATTTAACAAGTTTATAACCAGTACATTGGTCATCATTATGAACCAATATAGCATTAATAGTTCTCTCAAATTCATTAATAGTAGGTAACAGATTATTAACAATATCAACTCTGTCTTTCCAAGCAATATTATTTAATAACTTATTATAATTACTATTGTCGTTAAGAATAAATTTAATATATGATTCTTTAACAAGTTGATTATTATTATCATCTTTTAAGAATCGACCATAATTATTTTTAGATATTGCATAAATGCCATGTTTATCAAACCAGAATAATCCATTTCGATTGGTAATACCTACAATAGGATTATAGTCATGGAATGAAATCCAAGCATTAGCAATAGGACTAAAACTAATTGTGAATTGTTTATTATCAACATTTTGGACTAAATATAAGATATTAGTATCTTCATTAAATGCCCAAATTCTACCATTATTCTTAAACGGATTAATTACATCTTTTGCAAGATTACCGTCAAACCATTTAAGAGTATTAAGAGCAGTCATATTACTTACTTTATCTCCATTGATATTGAAGATACGTCTATGAACTGCATCAATAACAAAATAACCAATAACGTTAACGTGAGTATCAAAATAACTTTGACAACCTATATAACCACTGGGACTATATGTAACCTCTTGAGGTTCCATATTAAATATATCAGCTGTACCTAAATACGAAGTACCTTCATCCGTATTAGAAAGTGTATCACGAAGTTGTAATAAATGCAGACCATAAGTCTGTTGAATATAAAGATTTTTATTGTCAGTTTTCAATGCAATAATTTCACCTCGATTAAAAGGCATATCTTTATAATCATCACTTCTAAATAATCGCCAATTAAGATTAGCATTTTCAGCACTCTGTAATTGACTACGAATTATACGATAAGGATGGTCTTGAGTTCCGGGAATTTCTTCAAAATAAGTAAATGTTTCAATACCATTCTCATTATAAACAGGAGAATAACCTTTACCAACACTACTATTTATGAAATTATCAACTTGATAACTTAATTGATAAAATTCACGTAATTCATTACCACGTTTATCGTGATATTTGAAAGATTTATCTACGTTATTAACACTGAATCGAGCAAGAATATTGAATTTACTTTCAAGAGGAACAGTAAATATCCAACGATAAACAGTAGCATTACTGTCTAATTCTTTTGCTTGAGCATCACCATAACGATAGTCAGACGATGGAGCAGTAGCTCGAAGTGTTATATATCCAATAAATGTATCACCAACTAAAGAAGTTATTACTTCAGAAGAACCTTTAATATTAATTACATTAGATGCAATTTGAAGTTTCTGATTATTTACATCAGAATAAAGTGTTTCAGAATTATTAATTAAATCGGCAATATAGCCTCTTGCCCATTCCTCATTATCTGTACCTTTATTAAATCCATCAAAACCTTTTTCGATACGATAATAACTGTCGCCAGCAATATTGTTTTGAGAACTAATATTAGCATTGATATATTCAAGTGAAACGTCTTTGGTTGCACGAGAAGTATCAATTGTAAGACTATTAATGTCAGCATCTAAGAATCGAGTTCCAGATTCATTAGGATTATCATTAAATCCATCAAAATCTTCACCTTTCCATTTAGCTGGAAATACTTTTATATCATCATCAAGTTCTTCATTTTTAACAAATTTAAGAACATCAGTTTCAAAGTATAGAGGTTTAAGTTTACCTCGAATACTATTTATTTTGTTATAGAGATATTCAAATGTGTAAAATCTTGCATTATCTCCACCAAAAGGATTTTTATAAGTTTGATTTTTACCAAAATTGTTAGTTTCAGTATCTCGCATTGCGAAACCTTGTGTAACAATTCGAGAATTATTAATATTATGTTCAACAAAGAAATAAACTATTGAACTAATATATTTATTCATTAAGTCTGTTTTACCAACAAGATTAGCTTTGATATTGATATTAGGACTTAATGTATAAGTAGGATTCCATTCAGAAGAAGTAGAATATAATTGAGTTAACCAATCAAATGTCGGAGCAGTTGAACCATTAACTTTATAACTTAATCGAACTTCAATTAAAATATATTTAGTTTCTTTTGCATCAAGATTAATTACGAAATTAGTTTTGGTATTAATTGTATTACCAATAAATATAGATTTACTATCAGATGCTAAAAGATTAGATTCAGAAACTTCATAATACCCAGTTTCAACTTCAGATTCTTCTGAATCAATTTGTTTAACTACCGATGTAGCATCATAAACTTTTGTAGTTAAATTTATACCAGCAGGTATTAAACTATCTCCACCAAATGTAGGACTACATTCAACACCAATTAATTGATTTGATGTACTCTCACTTGTTATCTCCAATACTACAACTTGATAATCAGAAGGATTAACTCCACCTTCAGAATCTTCAGTTGTATACGGTAATGGAAGACTTGGTAATTTCAGTTTACCTTTTGTTAAAGAACGACCTTTTGCTTTAACTGTTGTATGTCCAGTCGAAACTCCGTATAAAGTAAAATAACGATTACGAGCTATTGTAGGTTTTTCACTACCAACACCAGTTTTAGCAATTTCATCTACTTGTTCAGCAGCATCAATATCAGGTAAACTCTTCCAACTCGGACTTATAATCTTACTAATACTTTCAGATTTATAAGGAATTTTATGAGCATTTTGATTAGTAGAACCTACAGGATAAGCTTCAACATCATAATTGTTAGCTTTCCAAGGAATATGATGTATATTTACAAGGTCACCTTTATAATCATAATATCCAGCATAAAGAACATAAACTTCACCACTCTTAAAATAACGTCGAGTACTATTAATATAAGAAGAACTTGGATTCCAACTTAATTGAACATCAAGATTGTTCTCTGTAAATTCTTTAAGTTCACTATCAAGTTTACTATAATCAAGAGTTTTTACATTACCTCGAATAAGTCTATTATTGAAATTAACAAGAGTATTATCTCGAATATATGATATATTTTTAATAAAAATATCATCAAGACTTATAGTAGATAAATATGAAACATCACTTACAATATGAGTAGTACTTACACCATTAATTGAAATATCATTAGTTTCATATGATAATTGAGCTTCGTCAGTAATATAAACAATAGCAAACCTACAATGTTTATATTTAATACCACTATTTCTAAAACTAATAGTAATATTTTTATTGATTTCGATACCTAACGCATAATCTTCTTCATAATTACCACAAACAATAAGTGATGTACTCAAAGGAGAATAGTTTGTATAAGTACCATCATCAAGACGATATTTAATTGCTATTTGATAAGCACCAGTTTTAAGATTACCACCGTTTTTAACTTCTAATTGAAGTTCAGGATAAGTAACATTTGGAATAAGATTAAATGAATCAACTTCATCAACAGTGATGTCATATCCTATCGCAGTATCATCTCCATTGTTACCATCATAAAACGGGTCATTCAAATTAATAATTCTTGTTTCATTTGCTGATTCATCAGTTCCCTCAGTAAATGTAACAATCAAATTTTCTTTATAATTATATATATAATCTCCATGAATTGGTCTATCAATACTGAATCCAAATGCACCCGATGTACTATACAAACAACGTTTTACAGTTGGGTTATTATCATCAAGATTAAGATATATAATAGCGTCGTTAGTTTGTAAATCAGATTTATCTGCATTATTCCAGTGTTCTACAACGCAAAAAAGTACAACACCAACATTAGTTGGAATTGTACCTATAATATTATATTTGTGATTATCGGCATCACTATAAATATAAGGAATGATATGCCGATTTGTCGGATGATTTTCAAGAATATCATCTAATTCACCTATGAAATCAAATCCTCTTTCATTAAAATAACTTTGACCTTTATTATCAATAGTTATATTTTTAGCATATCGTAAAGATTTATCTTGTGCAATATGAGGTGAATTATCTAAATCAAGACCTAAAACTTTCATAGTTTCTATTATTCTAATGTACGAAGAATAGTAGCAATATTCTCTCGACGGTCGTTACTAAATTTGTTACAAGAAACTCGAACTTGTATTCTCATTCTATCGAGTTCTATCGCAGGATTTGTATAAGGATTGTTTGCTGTAAGACTCACAACTGGATGTTTATAACCTCTTAATAACATTTGTTTAAGAACATAAAGTTTAAGATATTTTTTAAGAGGGCCATTATTATAAATAAGAGGAACATCCATATTTATAATACTATCATAAATAACAGGTAAAGCTCTATATCTTAAATGAATAGTTCCATAATCAACGTTAGTATGAATCCAGTTATTACTAATATAATAATAAGGTTGCTCTTTATCAACAGGAGCATGATTAAAACTATCGTTTTTATCACCGGGACTTGTTATGTCTGCATTTGGAATACCGGGATAAGGAGTATATGTCGGAACAGTTGTTACCTTTTCAGTAATAGTATCTTTGTTAAACTCAGCTGAATTTTTAAGAACAGCTTTTTTATTATTTATAATGACATCAATTACACCTCGGAAATCCCACGGTAATTGGCAACGATGGTCATCAAATTCAATATCTTTTTCTACATTAGCATAAGCCTGAATAAATTTAAGTTCTTCCAAAGCATTTGCAACCCAAATAGGAAAACGACTTACAAAGTCATCACTTTGTATATTATAATCGTTATACATATCTGGAATTAATGTAGCACTACTAATGAATATATTATTATCAATCATAAAGCATTATTTTGTTTAGGAAGATTATTTCGATATAGTTTAATAGCTTCGTCAGGATGATTAAAACAAATTGCAAGAATTTTATTGAAACAATTAAGTCTTCGATTTGTTGCAATTTCATCGACAGTTTTACCTTTCATTGCAAAAGGTGTTCTGTCAATAGTTTTTTCACCATTTTCATAAGCACTACTTGTGTGACCAAATTTAAATTTGTAATAAACGCTTTGCGGTATTCGACCTTTGACTTTATGATATACAGCTTTTATACACCAGTCATAATCATAATATATGAAATAAGGAATACCATTTGGATTATCAGCAGTTCGTATATTAATACCTTGTTCTAATAATTTCTTTTTTAAGTCTTTTGTAGCACCCCAATCGACAACACTACATACATCTCCTGGCATTGTCTTTTTATAGTAAACATAAACGTAACCTACGGAACTACCAAAAGAATAATTATTACCTTTGCATAGTAAATTAGCTATCTCATTATTAACTTCATCTTGCATATAAGTATACATTTCAGAAGGTAATTCTTTAAGAGCAGCAAGAGTTTCTATATCATCATCGAGTTTATCAAGACGTTCATAAACTAAGTAATTATAACTACGAATATAACTCATTAGTTTAGTACCAAGTAAAGCATCTTGTTTCTTATTAAAATAAATCTTACTACGATTATCAATATCGAATACTACTGAAACATCAACACCGGCTTCTTGATATTTAGCAAGATTATCTTTGATATTATAAATACAATCATTGCGTCGTTCATAAGCAAGATGTAATTGTTTAATTAAAGAATTAAGTTGTATTTGAACTTCTTTAACGAAATCTCTCCAATAATATTCGTTATCAACCATAATGATAGAAACATGATGTTAATCTTGACCATTACCACGTTGAGCAATAGTAGGATTATTATTATTTGTTTTAATATCCAAATCTTGAGGATAAATACCAAATTCAGTTTTAAGTATTTCTTGAATTATACCTTCAAGCATATCATTAGGTAAAGGTAATTCAATATCTTGACCATCTTCATTCTTAAAGAACGAAAGAACTTCATCAGGATTTTCAAATATACCTGTAATCATTACTTCATTAATTGGTCGTCTATCATCAATATCTTTTGTACCAACTTTTTCAGCAATAATTATATGACCATTTAATATAATATAAGCTCGTGGATACCCGGTGGAAGAGCAGGTTGGACGCCCACTTTGACGTAGTTTAAGAGATGTAATAGAACTCTCATACATATATCCATTACCAACAGTATCACCTACAAACGCAAAAGGCGCATCACTTTGTATGCGCACTGGTGTAGGAACTTTGTACTTTGTTCCTAACAATCTAATTTTATTAGCAACTCGATATTCAGTAGGAAGAATATCACTATATTTCAACTCTTCAACAGGAGCAATAAAAGTAAGTTTAAGAATATCATCTATTCCATTTTTCTCAACGCTTTGTCGGATACGATTTGCAAACATAGTTTTAATCATATCCTTAACACGTTCTTTAAGTTCGTGATTATTAGGTTGATTAACCATGTTTGCAATACGAACTGCATATTGATTAAGTGTTCCCATATCTTACTTATTTAGATTCAAAAGATTAGCAATAGTATTTTGTTTTTTCCAAATATATTTTTCATCATCAGGATTAAATCCTTCTACGATATTATATTCAAGAGAAATAAAACCAATAGGTGTTTCTTTAATAGGGTCTTTAATAAGAAAAGTATAAGCAGACTTCATACCTCTACTTTCAAGTTCATCTTTATAACATCTATCTTGAAACTTATGTTTACTAACATCATTACAATAATGACGATTTCTAACAAGAAGATTATGAAATAAATAAGGAAAATTATTAACAAGAACATCCTTAAAAGATTTCTTATAAGATACTATACAACAATCATAATCTTCACCAACAACAGTGTATTTATCCATTTCTACACCATTAATGAAATGACCGCCATTATGAAAATAAGCAATATAAACAGCATTAGCGTGAATAGTATCTCGAATAGAAGCACATATCTTATCAAGTTCTATATAACAATTACTTTTTTCAATAGTAAGTTTTTGTTCTTTACGTTTAGGAAATAACCATTCTTTTAGATAAATACCAGCAATCGTACTTATGGATGTTATTATAGCTACTATAATAGCTGTATAATCGAACATAGATAGGCGTATAAGAAGATTAATATTAATAGGTATATTATATTGGGCTACTAACAAATATACATTAAAATAGTCGATTTCCCACCAGATTTACTATAAAAAAGAGGTGCTACATTAGTAACACCTCTCACCATTTCAATTCAATCTTTAACAATATAAATTATTATATTACTAATAATTTATTTCTTCACTTTCTTACCAGTGGTCTTTTTACCACCTTTCTTTCCACTACATGCCATAGTAGTAATTATCTTAATTAATTAATGATTTTGTTTATAATCAACACCAATCTTTTTTAGAATAGGTTTGAATATCCAACTCCAAGCAACTGGTGCAAGAATAGCAGAATTAATAAGAATTGTAGTATTTTCATATCCACCTGCTATATATCCTGTGGCAATAGCAAAACAACTAATTAGCATAATCAGTCGTTTAGTCCATGTGCCAACAGATTTATCACCATTAATATCATCTATTACTTTAATGAGTATGTATGTTAAAACATTCACACAAAGCATAAATGATAAATCGAAATGAGTACTGAATAACTCAACAAAAGGTTCTACGAGTTGTTCCATTTACCATTCATCAATTTCATCGACCACCATATTTCTTATTTGGAATATATTTTAAGAAACTAAAAGGAAACAATTTCTTTCTAAAATCTTTATCAGATTCTAAAGTTCTTGCTTCATCTTCAAAACAAATATCTTTATAAGCTCGATTATAAGGAGGTAATATAATTTCAATTATCCAACTAATAACATAAGCTAATAAAGGAAATATTGGAGTAGCAAGCAAAGCCCACCAAGAATAACTTGTAGTAAGACTTAATATAATACTAACCAACAAACTTGTAATAAAAAGAGTAATTTGTTGATAACTATGAACGGTTTCATGTCGTTCAACAGTTTCAGTAATTTTATCTTTGTATTCAGTTCGTATGATTAACCACCATAATATCGTCATACATAAATACCCTTTGAACGGTAGGAATTTACAATAGACTTTAATCATGATTTTATTTTAATTAAATTTGTTTATAACAATTAGCGTGTATAGTATTCATAAAATTTTCAGCAACTCCGCTATTATCAATAACTAAACCATCTTCATAACCTTGTAACTCCATTATCTTTTCCCATTCAGATTTTACTGTCATATTATTATAAACAGTTCTTTGTAAAATAGACATATCACCTGAATAATTATTATTTTCCACATCGTTGAGTTTAATAAGGCTATGAATACAAATTGGTATTATAGAATTAATATTCCCCATACCCATAATGCAATTATATACATGACTGATATTATCAATACTAGTATACATAATTGTTACAATGGAAGGTTTCTTTACTTCTTCGTTTTTAGGTACTAAATCATAATATTAAATATGAAGATTAGTAAATCTTTGAATAATAACATCCAAACTTGCAGTGAGATAATCCAAATTATCATCTGTCATACTTTTAAGTAAGGTGACATTCGGAACAGCATACTTAATATTAGCACTTACAGGATTAGTTAAATTATTTATAGTACTAAATATTATAAATACTGGAACTGGTTTTGTACCATTTTTAATATCATTATTAAAAAATAAATGAAGACTAACAGATAATTGAGACATATATACACCATGTAAACTTCTATAATTCTTTATAGAAAGTTTAATGTTATTTTCATCACCATTTATATTTAAACTACCATCAGGTGAACCAATAATATTAAATATAGAATCTATAAGTTCACCGAATTGAGCTTGTGTAGGTATTTTACCTGTTTCAAAATATTGTTTAAGCTGACTTTTAGTTGCCATAATTTGATTGACTGTTTTTGTATTACAAATAAATTAATCATAAGATGTACTTGATTTAGGATTAAATAGATTATTTATAACAACTAAAAGTCAAACTTAATTTAACTTTTATTTTTTAACGTTAATATCTCTCATATATTTATTAATAAAATTCAACAGTTGTGTAGTTCCTAAATCTGCTGAATCTAAAATAGCATATAATTCTTTTTTATAATCATTCATATTTGCAATAGAAGTAAGAATGTAATTATATGTAGTTATAGCACCACCACCTGATACACCTATTCTAATAGCTTCAGAAACAATAGGGAATGTATCATTTTCAGTAGCATAAACTATTTTAAAATAAGCTCTTGTAGAACCATCAGTTGTTATAAAAAAGTGTTCTTCTACAAGCTCATTTTTAATAACTCGATGTGTATTGGATAAATAATGCCAACCAATCCAATTCCACTTAGCAGTTGAAGGAATTGCTCCTACAAGTACTTCATCACTAGCTAAATATAATTCACCACCATTTTGTAACATTTTAGTCATTAATTCTGATGTAAGAATAGTATATTTAACAGGTGGAGTATTACTACATTCAGAAGGTGAACCAGTATTACAATGTACAATTATATAAGGTAAATATGTAGCATTTGCTGCATCATAAAAACCTATAAATAAATAAGATGCTTCATCACCAATAGTAACAAATCTATAACCAAGTACATTAGCATAATCAGGGTTGGTAAAATTTAAAGTATTGTCCCCCCTCACTGTTAAATCACTATTTGGAATCTTACTTATCAAATTTTCAAAGTCAGCTTGTGTAGGAATAGCTCCAGTTTTGAATAGAGCTTTAATTTGTGCAAGTGTCATTTCTCTAAAATTATTAGAAATTAAATGAATTTGTATAATAGTTTAATCTCTAATAATAATTAGAGATTACAAAAGTTTTTTATTCCAAGAGCCATTACGTAATCTATCAACAATAACATTATCTGGATAACTAAATTCAACAATATTATTACCTTGAACCATCAAATGTTGATATGTACTACCAGCGCCACCTTCGATAGTACATTCAAGTGCATAACCTATTATCCATTTATTATTGTAAAATGCAGGATAAACATACCAAGTAATATATTCACTACCACTACTGTATGTTACAACTCTCGGTGCAGGAAGATTATTATTATATCTATTAAATATTTTAAACCAATCTAAATTTAAATACTTAATAGCTGCAACAACTTGGTCATCAGATGCTGCATTAAAAGTCCCACCTAATTTTTGATACATGTTCATAACTTCACTACTTGTTAAAACATGATAAGTTATTGTATCAGAATTAGTACTTGGACTATCAGTTGGAAAATAAAATAATAAAACAGGAACATTATCACCTAAATCATTATCCCAACAAGAAATAATTAAATAAGTATTGCTATCCCTATTATTAACAAATCTATAACCATTTACGTAAGGAGCACCGTTTTTATCACCATTACCAAGAACTAATGTTGAATCCCCCCCCCTCCCATCGGGAATATTCATAACACTATCTATCAAATCAGCAAAATTAGATTGAGTAGGTATTTTTCCAGTTTGGAAATATGCTTTAAGAGCCTGCTTATTTATTTTAGTCATAACTTAAACAAATTTAGTTAGAAATTTCTTAATGCTTGCAAATATACTTACATCTTCATCAGATGCAGTTTCAGAGGTTTCATTAATAGACATAGGTTCAACACTTCTTGTAGCACCACCTACTCTAAAAATGGGATGATTTGTTCCATCACCTTGTATCTGCATATACCCAATACCATCCGGGCCAGCTGCTTGTGTAACACTAACTGACTTAGAAGTAGCACCAGAATAACTTGCAGTTACAGTAGCAGTTTTTGCACCAATAGGATTATTAGCTGCTGTTAATTTATTACCACTTAATGTAAAACCTCCCGGATTAGTTGTTAAAGCTAATGTAGGAGTTGCACTTTCAGTTGTTGCTGTTCCAGTTGAACCTGATGTATAAATAGGAATTTTAGTTCTCGTACAACTTGCTGTAATAGTAGAAGTTCCACCTGATGCAGCAATAGTTGTAGGATTTGCCGAAATAGCAATATTCCAACTACCGTAATTATAAGATTCAATTTTGTTAGCCGCTTGATAAATATATATTGTTCCACTTGCAGATTTACCATTAGCCGACCAAGTAACAGCTTGACTTTTAACAGTAGTTTGAGCTGAAACAGTTGTACCCTTCGAAGAAGCAGTAGCAGTAATAGAAGATACATTCGGAACAACATTAGCAGTTCCATTTGAAGCAGCTTCAGTAGTAACATCTTTTGTAGAACCAGAATCATATTGGTAAGTAGTAATAGTAGCAGACTTGTTCCAACTTTGAGTACCATTTCCAGCTGTAGCAGTAGCAGAACCACCACTTGCAGGAATAATACCATTTGTTACTGTACCAGCTATTACATCACCATATGTATAAATACCACCAGAAGTAGATTTAACAGTTTTACTGTTTGTTATACTCTTAGAAGCCGTAGCTGATTTAGAACTATCTCCGTCATTTACAGCTTTTATAGTAATAGTATCAGTAGTTTCATTAGTTCCCATACTACTATGAGTAATCGTATTTCCAGATAAACTGAATCTACTATTGCCATTAGCAGTCATAGAAATTGATAAACTACCACCAACACTTCGTGTTTGATTCGGGCCAGTAGCACCCGAACTATACAAAGCATTATAAGTTTCAGTATTAGTAACAGAAGCACTTACAGTCGCAGAACCACCAGCTGCTGTCAAACCACTACCGATACTTATAGTAGGAGTTCCGTAAGCAGTAATTCGAGGATTGTAATTACTATTAGTTACTTTATTTTCAGCTTGATAAATATCAACGGTTTTATTGGCAGTTGCACCACCCTCACCAGTATAAGTTACAGTAACTTGTCCAACCTTAGTTCTTGCCTTAACTGTGGTTCCAAGAGAAGAAACTGTAATCTCATCTGTTTTTGAATAAGTAACTGTACCAGCACGAGTCGAACCAGATGTGTAACTAATTGTCTGCGACATATTAGAAATGCTGGTCGAAGAAGTTCCACCACTTGCAGGAATATCAGATGCTAAAATAGAACCACCTGTTAAAGCACCATAAGAAGCCTCATTGGCTTCTTGATAAATAGTAATAGTTGATGATACTGTTTGACCATCAAATGTATTTGAATATTTACCAGTTACAACAATACTTCTCCTACTACCAACAGTTGTAGTTCGATTACTTGCAGTAATAGTAACACCAGATATAGAAAATCCAGTAGCACTTCCTGATAGAACTGGTGTAACATTATCTGTACTAACTAAATTACCATTACGATACGTTTTAAGTACAGCTGTAATAGTTGCAGTTCCACCCTTTGCGGCAATTTTAGTATTATCACTACTTAATATTAAATCATATGTATAAACAGATGCTTCTTGTTCAACAGTAAGAATAACTTGTTTACTGGAATCTTTTTTACACTTTCCAATAAACTGCATATTTCTCTTAGAAGTACCTTTTTGAACAGGTGATGAAATTTTAACAGTCTGATTTCCTTGAAAAGAGGGAGATTCAATACTAATTGAATCTCCACTCTCGTCATTCCATTTATTAGTGATAACACTCATAAATGATTAATTAATTTATTCAGCAGGCTCAAACGTCCATTCGTCATTAGACAGAACCTTAAGCGTTTGTGCACCACCACCGGCCGGAATAGTAATAGTAGCCGTAGTAGTACCCTGCGAGTTCAGATACAGATAGCTATCACCAAGAGCCTGAGTAATCGTAATCGTTTTAACAACAGAAGCACCTTCACCTTTGATTTCAAGAGTTGCGCTTCGAGCAATAATAGTTTCATTCTTCGGAACTACAATAGTTACATCATAGGTGTATTCAGCTTTAGCACCGGGGTCACCCGAAATAGCAGTTCCAGAAGTAGCAGTAACACTACCATTAACTTTATAAGAGGTTACAGCAGGAAGACCAAAATTAGTCTTCCACTTAAACGTAAGAATTTTCGAGTTTGATTTACCAGTTACATGAATGGTTTCACCACCTTTTGCAACATTGATACTCAAACCATTCGGAGTAATGTACTCAGCAGCTGCTGTCTCAACAACAGTTACAGTAACACTATTCGACTTTCCAACAATCTTACCGGGAATTTCAGTAGTACGATTAGAACGACCTTTGTAAGGAGTCGTAGAATTAATCGTAATCTGTTGATTACCAGTACCAGTTTTAGGAACCCAAGATAAATAACTCGGAATAGTTGCCATTGTTTTTTTTTTGGTTGATTAACTATAATAACAAACTAATTACCAAATTCCCATTCAGCTGTATCACTTGCGAAAACAGTTATGGTATCATGATAATTATTATCTTTATTTAGAATAACAAGAGTTTTATCAACAGCTAATTCTACAACAGGTTCATCTATTGGCCAAACTTTTTTACCATTAAGCCACATATCAAGAACCTGCCGACGATTACCATTAAGCATTACGACAGCTTCCGTAGCTCGTTCAAGAAGATTAAGTTGTGCCATAGTTGTAGATTAATATTAACCTTGCGGTGTTTCAAGAGCAGTTACACGACCTCCCAAAGAAGTATAATTACTCTCTAATGTACTTACTTTATCACTTAAAGTAGTAACAGTTTTTTGTAATGTATTAACAGTACTTTCAAGAGTTTCTACTTTTGTTTGTAATTGTTGAACAGTTGAAGATTCAGCCTTAGTGGCTAAACCTTCAATTACAAAAGTAATTAACTTCTGAAAAGCACCAGTTTTCGGAGGCCAGTTTAAGGCACAAAATACTTTGCGAATTACTGATTCTTTCATATCATTGAACCGTTAATTAGATTCGACATTACTAACCCTAAATATAGGATGTTTAGTACCGTCACCTTCGATTTGCATATAATCAATACCATCATTTTCAAATACTGGTTCAGGTACTAATTCAATAGTTGTAACACTATGATTTGCAAGATTATCATAACTTTGATTATATTCAGTGTAGCCATCACGTCTAACCAAAATTACAACCTTTGAATCATAAGTACCACTGATATGAGCTATACCTTGATAATCAGTAACGATAGTTTTAACAGAAGAACTAAACCAACAACTAATACCTGTGGTAATAGGAGCTTTAGTAACAGAATCTACAAATTTAAGAGCTATATAATCTTGACCTTCTTTCGGATGTAAATCAATATAATTGACAACAGCTTCAGAAGGTTTAGCTGCAATAAACAATGCAGGTTCAGTAGCTTCATAACGAGTATCGCCTAAAGTCTTATAATTACGTTCGAAACCAATCGGATTAGCTTCACTAACATAACCATCTTTTGATGAACTACAGTTACCTATCTTTTTACCAGTTTCATCATAAATGGTATTACTAATCATGCGACCAGTTAAAGCATCCCGTGTACGAACTTTAATAAGGCCGTTATTATTACGAAGACATAATATCTCAACTGTTTTATCAGTATCAAATACTACTTCTTCACTACCAATATTATACCAATCAGAAGATAACGGTAAAGCATAATAAGTTATAACACTACCTTTATTCTTTGTGATTACCAAAGGTTCATCAGGTCTGGTTGTACCAACAATAGTTCCAGTACTTGATATTTCTTTAATATCAGCAGCTAAATAAAGTTTATTATCATCATAAATCTCATAAGCCTTGATAGTTACAGAAACCTCTTCGGGTTCAGGCGGTAACTCTTCAAGTACAATAGTAACACTATGTTCACCAGTAGAATTAATCGTACCAGTTCCAGTGTTAGTTATATAACCAGTTTTAGAAGCTCGGAAATCAACACTTGTTCCAACTGGAGCTGTAACAGCCTCAGATTTACCAGCAGTCGATTCATCATTATTTAGAGGTTTCCAATCACTTTCAGTACTGAGTTTATACTCAAACGTAACACCGTCTAAAGCAGTAGATTCAGTATTTACAGCAGTTGCATAGATAGTACCAGATTGAACTGGAACTTTATCCATTTCAACAGTAACTTCTGCGGTAGGAATTGTATAAGTTACCAGTTGTTCAACCTCTATATAACCCGACGAAACAAACCTTAAAATTCGGCTCGTATTAACATCTCCGGTGAGTTGTAGCGGCGTATCTTTTGTAACTTGACCTAATATACCACCCGTGTCCTTATCATAGACGTATGCGGCTATTTTGGCCTTTGTTTCGCTATCGACCACCGTAAGACTTACAGCACCTTGTTCAACCGGTAGAGCAATAAGAGTAATATCACGAATTATATTCTCATCTAACGTAATACGCTCTTCGTAAGTTTCATATCCACTTGCACCAACTTGAATTAAAATATCACGCGGGTCATAAGTTTCATATGTAAGAGTACCAGTACCTTGAGCAATAACTACATTAGAAGGTTTATCAGTAAATATAATTAAAGCATTATCAGGAGTTGCATTTACAGTTAATGTCTTTTTAGTTTTAGGTGTAAGAACAACGTTAATTGTCGTATCTTTAACACCTACATCGACATAAACATCTTTTGTAATGTAATTCTCTTTTTCTACAATATAATGTAAACGACTTTGAATTAAACATTCAAGACTTGTACTACCAATACCTGCTGATTCTTTACCTTCCGAATTAATCATTCGTATAGTAGAATCAACCGGAACAGCTTCAATCTTAATTGTTATATAATCTTCTTCATTTCGAGGAATACGAATCCAAAGTGTACCATCTTCAAACGTAGTAGGAATCTCACTTGTAACTTCAATTTGATTAATACTGTTGCTACGAACATGATTATTATGTTCTACAACAATACCATAAATCTCATTAATAGCATCTACAATACGTTTGTTATCAGTAACAAGTTCTTCAGAAGTTTTATCTTGCTTATTAATAAGCAAACCTTGAAGTTCTTGAGCTTTTTGTTTTAATTTCTCAATGTCACTTGCGGCAGTTGGTAAACCAACTTGTGCGGCAGTAACTCTATGAGGGTTATCATAATTACGAATATGAGCATTGAAATTATCTTTATCATTCTCGTAATCTTCTTTATCAAGTTTCTTGTTTATAGCAGCCCAAACATCTTGAAACTTCTTATTAACTTCTGCAACATGATTGTTAATCCAAACATTCAACTGTTTGAACCAACCTTTAATCCTATTTTCAAGAGCATCAATATACTCTTTCTGAGGTCGAGATACAGGTTTATCCATATCGGCAGTGTTATCAACATTGCCAAGACCAACTTGTTCTTTTGTTACCTCATGAGGATTAAACTTATTATTAATATGTTCAAATAAAAGTTTTGTAAGTTGTTCAACAGGATTTAAGTCCTCAGCTGTAAGCTCACGAACATATACTTGAACATCAAGAATCTCATTAACAGCATCATTAAAATCAAAATTGGTCTTTACATTCGTCCGATAAATCCACCAAGATTTACCTTCATGAACATAAATACCAGTAAGAGTAAATATCTGATTACTTATGATACCTTGTACTGTAATTGTATGTATAGAACGAACAATCGGTACAAGTATATAAAGATATTGTTGAGTTGATTTAACCCACGGAACTTTATATTCATAATGTCCTACATCAATATTTCGAGATTCAAACTCGGTAATCTTTGCAGAACTAATATCAGATTTTTCAGTTAGCTTAAATAGAGCACTATTATCGTAAGCAGTTACATTAGTTAAGTCTATTTCAATCCTCTCCTTTGTCCTATATAAATATAGGTGGCCATTCTTTCGATAATACATATATAATGTAGGAACTGTTTTAACACCAGCACCTTCACCATCTACTGTACCAATATATTCTCCGGTTTGGCCATTATAAACACTCGGATATACACCATCTTCAAGTACACCGAGCGCTACAACATTTCGAAGATTAATTACTGCCATACCAAGAATAATAACGAAATAAATACTCCAACTACAAAGTTAATAATAATAGGATGAATTTTAAGACCAGTTACTGTTTTCTTTCTTGCAGCTTGAATACCACAAGTAATGATTTGATAAGCTAATGTAATCCATAAGCTCATAAACCAAGTAGCAACAGTAGCCTTAAATAAAATACCTACGACAGTAGCAATGACGAAACCAATAATAATATCGTCTTTATGTTCTGAATAATAACCACTTAAAAAAGTAGTTATTTTATTCCATATTTTCTTTATCATAATACTAATCGTATTTATTGTTATATGACGATTAATAATAATAATGGTGCAACTTGTATGGCTCGGCCTGCGGCCTCGCTCCCCGGTGGGGCAGGAGGTTGCACGCCCACTTGTCACATAACATTAGCATCATTAAGAGAATAACTCCTAACACCACAATTAATAGCATTAGGAGTTATCCTTGTGGTTACATTTTTAACAAATCAATTTCTTACTTAATGAGTGCCAATACCCCTTCAAGTGCAGTAATTGCAGTACTCTTGGTATTGTCAATAGCAATAAATTGAGTAACCTGTAAACCCTCTGTATGTAAATTAAAGGGATGTGTGAAATCAGCACGAGAAGTAATTACATAAGTGTCATACATAACACCCTCGGTAGCTGTAAAAATATCACCATAAACACGGTCATATTCCTTGAAATTAGGATTATAACCTACACCGGCAACATCTGCTTCTTTCTCAAGTTTAGCAACTTGGTCATAAGTACCAACTGGAGTTTGATTCTCAGTACCCTCTTCAAGCGTAGCACGAAGAATACCATCAAACGTCACATAATACTCAAAACCTGCGGCGCCAGTAAACGTAACATTTGCTTCGGTGAAATCATCAATCTTAATGCTATCAGCACCAAAACGAGCATTAATCTTAGTCAAAGTCTTTTTAACCTCAACTTTCAGACGAGCAATAATATCAGAACTTGCTTCGTCAATTCCATTAATAGTTACGCTGGCATTATAAACTTCCAGAGGATAACCACCAAACGAATTAATAGGCTTGCACGAGATAATAACCTCAGCATCGAAACCTTGATAACCAATACCACGATTAGCTACAAGATTCGTAAACTTATAAGTTTTACCAGCAGGAGCAAGATACTTTTCTTTATGTTGCTTCGACCACTTAGGATTAATCCAAACGCCGCGCTTAACCTTGCCATCACCAAGACCAAGAACAAACTGCAACATCTTATCATCCTTGACATCCGAAGCAGCTGCAACGACTTTACCAGCCGAATTAAGAAGAACAGCTTGTCCACGAGTCAGCTTGCTAACATCATCATTAGCAAGTGTTGTCAGAAAATCATTTGCGACAATTACACTTTTCATTTTCTATTCTAAATTTGATTGTTGTTTAACAGCACTAAAACTGTCATCTTTAAGAACAAGAAGAATATCGCTAACTACACTATCTATGAAATCAGGTGTAACTTCCATATCTGACATTTGGTTAATATCAATATTAAAAAGACGTGGCTTCTTAATATATGAAATCTTAACCGCATCAACACAAAAATCATCACCGTAATAAACAAACAGCCTATCATCAACAAGCTCACTTATTGGATTAAGATGTCTGTTTTTATTACCATAGAAGTTATTTAGAGTAGCTCGAATATTTTCGGTAGCAATTAAATCATTTTCAGAAAACTTATTTCCTATATTTACGAACTCGTCATAAGTAGTATTATAAGTAATAACAGGAATGTCTGTATCATTAACTTTCAATGCAATTTCATCTTTTGCATTAGAAGTAATAATAATACAATCTTTATAATAACGACCAATCAGATTCTCCCAATAAACATTATATTCATTAGAAAGAGTTTGACGTAATCTATCACAAGTTAAACCTGCAATTTCATACAAATCAATCTTATCTGAATCACTATCATAAAGAGAAAGAATATCTGAAATATCAATCTCATTCCCATTAACAATAATTTGTCCATTAAATTCATCACCAGTTAAGGTAATTTTAGACAAATCAATTAGATGATAATATAAATTCTTAACTTCATCATCAGGATAAACCTCATGTAAATTCTCAACAAGTCGAGCTTTACCATAAGTTAATCGAGAAGTAGAAGAAATAAGTTTTAGATAATCACCCGGAAGAATAACGAAAGCTCTATTTGGATAATCCGTATCTTGCTTATCACGTTTAAGTTTAAGCCACGGTGTTTCACGTTTTAATGATTGAATATCATCTACACGTTTTTTACTATCTTCAAGACCTTCGCCTTTATAATTAGTTTTCCTATTTGATTTAGTTTGTATATATTTAACGGCAGCTCGATTCAGCATCATATCAATAAACTGAGGAGCAATACTCCGATGTCTATTAGATGTTATCTGCTGTATTCGTTGCTCTATTTCGATGTGTAACTCTTTTACCGTTTCATACATGACTAACCTTTCAAACTACGATACTTCGCATTCCACTCGGCAACAATACCTTTGTTGTTATCATTCGAGAAATACGAGATAGCATCATTAATATTATTACCAATAACATTTTCCGGATTAGAAGCATCGACAATGATAGAACTATTCGGAAGTTGTCGAATAATATTCATCCAAAGATAAATAGTAATCTTAGCTTTCATCTCCAGATGTTTATCATCAACAATACTAATAAACTTCTGCGGGTCACTGTCAATAAGTTCAAGAAGAACAGATTGCTTATCATCAGCAGTCATTGCCATAAATTCCGAATAATCGCCTACGCTACCTGTCGATACAACAACGTTGTCAATAAGTGCGCTATTCGGATTATTAATAAGCTCCGTATATTTCTTGAGAGCATCAGTGCGAAGTTTCGTCCGAGCAGCTTTGAGTGCTTTACGCTCACTATCCGAAGTAAGATAAAACTGAATATTGACGCTCTTATTAATGTCTTCAACCTTATTAGCAACTTTGCTACTTAAAAGGCAATATCTCCAACTAATATAATCGGGAATATTAACAAAAGTAACATACTTATAAAGTTCCGTTTCATCAAGTTCCTTAATCCGTTTCAGAACAATAGCTTCAAGTTCCGAACCAGTTTCATTCTTAATCTTATCAGCTTTTTTAAGTTTACCAATAAGTTCGTCGATATTACTTTTCAGAGCAGGATTACCTAAATCTAAAACGTAAGAAGTATCGAACTCTAAGCCATGAACAGGAATCTCAAGAAGAAAATCATTTAAGTATGTAGTGATTCGTTCTTGCCAAGAACTATCAATAGGAGATACACCAACAACAGTAGGAAGAAGAACTCGCATTTCTTCACTACGGCTCAGCAGTTCATTAACAGGACGAATAGCAGAACCAAGACGAAGAAAGTCAGTTTTGAAAGCATCTTTATTCCGAAGTTCAAAAGAAGAAGGATTGTTCCTCCATTCAATACGAACTGAACGATTAACTTTAATCATATTTTTAACATTTTAAGTTATTCAATCTTTTATATGTTAATGAGTAGTAATAACCTTTCGATTATTACTACTCAAATTGGGTGTTTAGTTCAGAGCTAAATCAAGCCAGAACGAAGTAGTAGGATTATCAATATTGATACCCTGCGAACCAAGAACTTCATAAGAAGCAATATCCTTCGTATCCGACAGTTGAGTACCACTTGCAAGTCCCCACGAAGCAGGCAGTTCAGCCATACCTTTATAGACACCTACTTTATACTCACGACCCTCTTCACAAACAAACTTAATATTACGCTCACCATTCGAACCCATAGTATGGTCAAGGAATACAGCACTATAAGAAGTAATAGGCAGACCTTGATACATATTACCAGCTTCACGGTCACGACGAGCACGAATACCGTGGTCAAACATATCAACAATCTTGACAGTAAGAATCTTACCATTAAACATCTTATAACGGTTAAAATACTTACCATAAGACATCATCTCACCATCGCTCTTAATCTCGTTATCACCAAGAGTTACAAAGTAATTCTTAAGACGAGCATCATAATAGATAGCATCATTGAACATTCGTGCGAAACCTTTACCGCAATAAAGAACAAGTTCCTCAACGGTAGAATCAATACGATTGTCAAAGATACGAGTGATGATACGGTCGAAACGATTAAGTGTCAGAACAGAATACGTTTCATAATTACCAACGGCCTTGAGAATATCAAGAACACCAGCACCACGAGGAATTGCCTCACCAGTCTTCTCATCCTTTAAGTGGATAATACCATTCGAATCGCGGTTGTACTCCGAGAACCACAAGTCCTCTTCGAGCATCTCGCGTCGCATGATTTCCCACATCTTCATTTCGTAAGGCATCCACAGACTACGCTCACCACCAGATGCAGTATCAAAGGCAATATTAACAACCTTATTACCCATGTTACCAGCAATCTCTTTCGAGAAACGATAGTAACCATACTGGTTGGTTGCCTTGCTGAACGACTGGTTATTCGAGCGGTTTCCGTCAGACTTGCTACCCGGAATAGTCGAAGCACCTAATGCCCAAATAGCACCACTAATGAAGTCTTTTGCAACAGCATCAGCCGAGATAGGAGCACCCGACATATTGGTAAAACGATAAACGTATCCACCAGTCGAAGTAGCAATACCCTCATTCTGAATACGCCATTGCATACCCGAAGGAGCAATAGCCGTGTGCTGATAAATAAACCAATTATCCTCCATTTCAACCTCAACAGTTCCGTAAGGCTGAATAGCACTTTTATCAGATACCAGCTTTTTCAGACGAGAAGTAACACGCTGACGAGGAGCAATTTCCCAAGTATATTGAGTATCACCACCATTCAGCTTAACTTTTGTTGTAACAGCACCTTGACCCTCAGTAAGAGTAAGAAGAGGATACTTGTCACTATCCTTACCCCAAAGATAAGTAAGATTACGATTAAGTTTAACAGGGTCAATCAAATCAAAATTCAGAAGCATATTAGCATCTGTATATTGATTTGAGTCAAATTTCACAGTTCCAATTTCACGCATTGTAAATTAGATTTTTGGTTAAGTTATTATTATAAGGCAAGAACATTTGCTTTATTTAATAGGTAAAACAATTTTATCATCCTTTGCAGTCTTTTGAACTATGGGATTACCATTGTTTTTACCAGTCTTACTTGCTAATGAACGAAGACGTTTAACTTCTTTTTTAGCAAGTTCAGCTTTAATCAGTTGGTCAACTCCACCGTCAAGATTCATAATAAATCGCATAGCCAATTCAGCAGGATTAGAAAGACGATTAATTTCATCAATCTGTGCTTGACTATAAACCATTCCATTAATCTCTTGAACAGGACGAGAGAAATAATCAAATAACTCTTGACGAGAAACAAGTTTCTCACCATCAGTTGTCTTAATTCTCAGACCTTCTTTCGGAAGAGCGTATTCTCCAATCTGACCTTTAACAACAATTAAATCATAAAGACTACCCGGTGCATTATGAACTTTGACAGTACCGTCATCTTCATAAGAAACACCAAAGTATTTAATTTCCTTTTCAAGTTCAGCCTGCATTTCTTTGGCCTCACGTTCACGAATTGCTTTAATCTCACTTTCTTGAGTTTTACGCAACCAGTTAAGACTTTCAGTTGCATCATCTTTAAGAGTATTATTTGCTTTTGCAAACTCAACAATTCGTTTGGCACGTTCCGGGGAAGTACCTTTTTGAATTTCAGATTTATAGATTAAATCAGCAAGTAAATCATCATCATCTTTGATTTCAACTTTACTATAATCTACATTTGCTGAATAACCTTCGATTGTACCGAACTTACTCTTATATTCAACAAGAGCTGCAATATCAGGATTGTTAGCTAAAAATTCGTTAAAACCTTTTGCAAAACCCTCTCGTTCACCAAGAGCTTTTACAGCAGCTTCACGTTTAGCAAAACCTTCAATCGTAGGTTCAAATTTAACAGGTTCACCTTTCTCATCTTTAATAACAATGCCACTGACTTTTGAAATAGCTTCGATATAATCACCGTCTAATTCATTAGCACCTTCATCAGACATTGCATCAATCTGTTCCTTTGTGAACTTGATTTCACCGTTATCATCTACGGCGTTTCCATTATCATCAAGCGTGTAAAGAGTACCATCAATTTCTACTTGTTCCGGTTCAGTTTCTTCTTCACCATTACCAGTAGAACCACCCTTACCACCTTCTTCTTCAGCTTTCTTACGAGCAGCTTCCTCTTCAGCTTTACGTCGTTCTTCAGCTTCTTGAGCTTCTTTAGCTTCCTTAGCTTTACGTTCTTCTAATTCTTTACGAAGACGTTCTTGTTTTTGCTCCTGAGTTTCATCATCAGGTATAACAACTTTTTCAACAGCCATATTAGTATTTATTTATAGTTGAATATTATTACATGAACAAAGATATACTATATATAATATATTATCAATAATTATAGTAGTATTATCTTGCAGGTTCTCTTGCTCGCCGTCGATAATTCTCGGTCATCATTGCTTTAATTCTTTTTGTAACTTTATTCTATTAACATCAGAAGCAGTGTAACCAGATTGAGCAGCCATAGCTTCATCCTTATCTATATTACCATTTCCATTGGTATCGACTTTAAGTCGCATATTCCAAATCTCTTTTTCACCTTCTTGTTTAAGAACTTCAAGATTAATATTATGTTCTCTATCAAGAGCATTTTGTTGAGCTTCAAATTCTTGTTTAGCTGCTTCACGCTGACTAACAATTTGTTCAACTTCAGCTTGAGCTTGTTGTTGAACTTGTTGCATTTGAAGTTCATAATCTCGACGAGCTTGAATAGCTTTCTTAATATTCTTAGCGATAGAAGTAATATTATTATTTTCAATAGCTTCAATAGCAACTTCCAGTTGGTCATTCTGACCTGCACTAAATGCAAGTTCTTTCATCATATTCAGCTTATTCTGAACATCGGCATTATTACGAATATAAATTCCAATATTACCAGAGAAATCAGAAGAACCATCAATATCAACTACAACAACTTTATTAGTTGTCGGGTCTACATAAGAACCTCGTTTACCATCAATCCAAGCAAACTTACTGTAATCAATATTTGCAACATAATCACGTTCACGGAAGAGATTAAAACATTCAAGACTCCAAACACTTCCGGTCATTGCTTGAGAATAATTCGATTCATTAACAGCCTTACCAGCATAATCTTTGGCATCACCAAAGCGAGCATTATTCATGTTAGCTGCTTCCCAAGCTTCTGCTTTCAAACCTTGTTTAAGATTATCAAGCATTTGAATATAATTCGTAATAGCACTTGTGGCTACTTCTCGAATAGATTGTAAAGCATTAGGTTGTGCATCAGAATCATCAAACGGTAAAAAACTATCTTTATTCGCAACAGCAAGACGTTCCTCGGTAGTCATATCGCTACTATCAGCGAGAATACTTTCAGGGAATAATAGCCAAGACTTAAACTTAGCTACTGCACGTTCTTGTTGTAAAGTATAAATACGATAAAGAGCAAGATAAGGTAAAACACGGAAAGGAATAGGATTACGAAGATTATCTTTATGTAAACCTACAATACCATTATAAGGTAATTTACAATCACTATAATTGTTAAATCTTTCACGTTGAACTTCGATAGGTCGCGGCTTAATATAAATACCACTATGACAACCACCTATACGCCAACCTTCCCAAACTTGATTTATCCATTCCCATTCAATTTCAATATCACCAGCGGAAGTATCAAATTCATAATTTTCGTCTACAACACTTTCAACGATATTTCCTAATAAATCTCGATGTTTAAGAATACCTTGTTTAATTTCAGTTTTCCAAACATAATGATAAATATCAATTTCTTTACCATATAATCGAGCTTCACTACGAAGTGCTTCTGCGTTAGTATGTAAGATAGCTTTACGTTCAGCAAAATCTGTTTTATTGAAGATTTGAACTATGCCATCAGGAGCATCATATTTAGGAGATACAGTATAAATATCTTTAAGATAATTCATTTCTGCATCTGTAAGTTCATCACGAAATCTATCAATGATTTGAGGAATAGTCATTCGATAGACACGAAGTCCTGCGTCATCATCTTCAATATATCGTTGACCACTTTCAATACGATAATATTCGAGAGGAGATATTACTTGAAGATAAACATCACCTTTATAAACTTCTCGATAAGTATAAACCTCTTCACAAGCCCACCAATAGAAATAACATTGTTGATACTTGTCTTTCGCTTCAACGATAGTATTAATAAGTTCAAGACGTTTTTGAGTTGTAATAGTTACATCATCAATCCAATCGTTAAGAACTTCCTCAATAATATCATTAAGTTCGCCTTGTTTAATTGTCTTTTGACCAGTATTAAATCCTGCTTCATTAAGACGATTAATAATTTCTTGATTACAATAAGCCATTACTTTATCAGCAAGAACTTTATTGCGAGCAAGAGTTACAGAAGGGTCATTATTAAATACTTGATAATTAGAGAACATATTAATAAATTCTCCCATATATCGTTCTTTAATAGGAGTGAGAAAATCTACATCACGTATCTCACCATACATTACAGCTTTCTCACCAACCTTATCAATATAATTCCGAAGAACATATTCATAAGTTTTAGGGTCTACTAAACCATTAGCAGCATCAAGAAATTTCTGCGTAACAGTTTTATCATTCTGACCAATAGCAAGATTAATCCAATAATTACAATTAGGAATGTACCAAGCTTTCGTTTGTTTTGTAGCAGTACTTGCACGCTGGTCAGGCATAACAAGTGGAGTTGCTCTTAAATCACGTTCACTCATTTTAGGAATCTATTAACTTTACGACCAGTGTTATTAGTTTTACTTTTCGAGTTAGCTTCTCGTTCAAGTAAAAGAGAATCTTTACGAAATTCAAACATTGCAACGATAGCCGAACTTAATCGGTCTGCATTACGTCCAAATATAAATCTATCCAACTCTAATAAGAAACTTATATCATAAATTTGATTAAATCTATATATTGGTGTATCGTCGGACGTTTTTCCGACAATTTCGTATAAGAAATCCCGCACCATGCGCATACCCTCTAACTTAATATCGCCATCACCAATTACAATACCATAACCAGTAATACGAGGGCCATCAACACTTCGATTAATATAACTACTTGGGTCTTTCAACAATTTATCTCTATAACCCCATTTCTTGAAATTAGTAACAAGTTCACCAGTACCAGCCTCATAAAGAACTTTACAATTCCAACGTAAACAAGCATAAAGAACAAGTTTATCGACAGCTTCCATAGTATCAAGACGACCACAATAAGAAGCAACAAGTCGTTTACCCATGTAAGGAGTTTTACTGTTAGTACGCATCCACACTTGAAAACTTGCAAGTGAATTTTTTGTACTAACTTCTTCTTTATTTTTATCTACACGATATGGGTCATAAGAAATAAAATAAAGACTACCATCATTTGGAATAGGAGAATAAAATTCTCTTATACAACCGTGAACATCAGTCTTTGAATTATGAGGTACATCAGTTATATACTCATGGAATCTATCGGAACCAAATATAGCTCGTTCAATACATTCCTGTTTAGTAACAAATCTAACACGTCCATCATCAAGTATATACCAACCATCTTCATAAAAATGATTAGACTTATCATATTTAATAGCGTTAATATGATTAGTAAGTTCCGGACTGTGAAAAATGTTCTCTTGTGTGTTCGTAAATGCCTCATTAGGACTGTTAGCACGTTGACCTACATAAATATTATATTCACCAGCATCTTTCTCTTTTTCTGCACCACGTTTCTTGTCATAATCATCCTTCCAAGAAGCAAACAGTAAAGAATTACCATCTTCTATAAAAGGTTCATAATCCCATATCTGCGGAAAAAAGAAACCACAAACAGCATGTCTACTATTAGCATCCCAGATATTTTCCATAGGAAGCATATCATTCTTTCCGGGATTATAAAAACAATTACTAAAAGCTTCCCAGTTAGCACCTTTTGTACCACCCGTACCATATACACGAATAGTACCAATTCGCATTGCACCTGATTCACTATTAGACATCATAACATCTAATGCCTTTTGAAGATTAGGACAGTTATGAGTAATAGTAAAATCTTCTAATAATACAAGATTATCACCATCTACTTCAAATCCATAATATCTACCTCGACCAATAGGTTTAATATCAAATCGAGTTTCCAATACATTCTTTTGTAATGAAATATAATTTTCTGCTTTTTTACGATTTATTTTAGTAGGAATTAAATGACAACCAGATAAAATAAAAATTCTATAATAAGTAACACCTCTTATAATCTTTTCTGAAACAGTGGTTTTCAATCCAAGACTTCTACAAATATAAACAATATCATAAACAATTGCAGGGTCTTTTTGAGCTATTTCAAAATTATGTTTTTTAGAATCATAAGAACCATCAGTGTCAATAATACCAGCTAAAAATTCTAATCTACTTTGTTTATCAGTATAAATGTACTCTTTTGGAATATATTTATTATGAAGAACTCCCATATTAAAAAGTTCTTGTCTAAACCAATTATCCGAAGCATCTTCACATTTTACTAATGTAATTCTTTTAGCATTAGAATTAGTATCTGCAATCGAATAATCAAGATTATTATTTTTTGAATATTCTTTTAAATAATCAATTACTTCACTATCTTCATTGGTAAATCTACATGTATCTTTATCTCCATCACCAATCCATAATCCAAAAACATAAGGTTCAATTTTAACATTCTTTTTATCAAAATCAATACATGTTTTTATAAGAGCATGATTATCTTTCCAGCGAGGATGTTCTTTAATCATATTTATATAATCTGGAGCAGTCATAGTAATCGGTTTACATATATTACCATAACTTTTCCTATAAATCATATAAATGTCATGCTTACTATTTACAACATGAGATTCACCATTTAAAGGAGTAACTTCGTATAAATCATCTTCACCATTTATAGTAGCTAATACTGTACGAGGATTTCCGTCAAGTCCCATAAGTTTATCACCTACTTTAATATCTTGAACAAATTTAATTTGTCCATCAGACATTATAAAACCAGTATTTTCCCCAAAACATTTACCTGCTTCCTCAAAATCAGTTTCAATAGCTTTCTTACCTACTGCGGCACTTTCATTTTTACCAATAGCAACACTTAAAAGTTTACTACGAAATCCGAAAGCCTTTTGACCTTCTTTTGATTTCTTATATCCAAGTTCAATACCTTTATCAAAGTTCTCACTTAAATAACCTCTTCGCCAATAAGTTTTATCTTCATACCAATCAAGATTAACTTTAACCATATAAGATGTAGCACCTTTCTCAGTTAAATAATCCATTTGGTCAGCAGCAAGTGTAACGGTTACATTCTTATTTGCGTTAATAGTATTAGCTGCTTGACTACCACGTTTATATGAAAAACCTTTACGACGAGCTTTTGCCTTACATAAGTTACAACTATTGTTAGCAATCAGCTCGTCAATCTTAAAGTTCCAATAATCTCCATCCCAAAATCGAGGAAAGCCTTCAACAGTATTAACCTTAAATCTTCCCTCTTTATCTAACTGTTTACGTTCCTTTTCATTAGGAGCACGTTCGATACGACCATAATTAAGATAATTATAATGGTCGCCAGTTATACGAACTTTATGAAGTAAAGCCTTACGTTCAGCATCAGATTTGGCTGCTAAATAAGCAGGAATATCTTTAATGTATAATTTACAATATGCTTGAACACCTTTAACTCGTCTATCCATTTCACGTTGCCAAAACTTTACGGCATTAGGACTATCATCTGGTTCAAGACAATAACATCCATGTTTTTCATAAAAGTCTGCAACACGACTAAATATTTCAGTACCTACAAAAATAAAGTCTATCTTCATAAGTACACCACCACTTTCACCTATAAGAAAATCATTATCTCTGTCAATCCAAGGTTTACCAGTAAAACGACAAATACTTGAAGATAAAGGTTTGTAACTTTCTTTATCTTCAAGTATGTAATCTATAAACGGACTTCGACCAGTTTCATAACCATAACGATTGTCTTTACGATAATGTTTCTGTTTCGTTAGGAGCGTTAGATGCTCTATCATTTGTTCCGTCATAGCTATCTCTATATTCAGCTCCACCACGAATTGATGTTACACCTTTTTCAATCTTATCCCACTTATCATTAAGCTCAGTAAGACTTTCAACTCGTGCAGGAATTTCATTAGCAATTTTAATAATTTGTTTAAGAGTATCTTCACAAAGAGCTAAATCTTTCATTTCAAGTTCTTTCGACATTAAATCTTCTATACCATAAGTTAATGTACGAACTAACTTACTTGAAAGATTCAAAGACTTAATAGTAGAATTAATTAAATCTTCAACAGCTGTAATATTAAGATTTGATTTTACAAATTCAATAGCAGATAAAACAACTTTATCCGGTAGATAAGATTCATCCAAACCGGCATTAGACTTAGCATAAGCATACGCTTCTTTTTTAGTAAGTCCTGCTTTCGTTACATAACCTTTTCTATCGGATAAATATAGTATAAATCTAAATTCTTTTTCTGCAAAAGATTTATCTTTACTATCATCACGAGCATATATCTGTTGAAGTAAAGGATATTGAAGTATCTCTTCTACATCAAGAATTAATTTATCATTTTCTATCTTAAATCCATGTACCATACATTATCTTATTTCAGCAATACCTTCTTGAATAAAAGGTGCATTACTATCTGCATCAGAAAACTTATTATGTTTGAACTCTTCTAACCTAATCCAATCAGCAGTACGAAGAAATTCAAATATCATATTTCCCATATTCTGAACAAACTTTTCATTTTCACTCAATTCTAATTCACCAATACTACTAAGTATTTGATGAACAAGTTCATGAAAATATGTATTCTGCATTTGTGTATTAGAAACCTCAATTCCATAATCTAATGATTGTAATTGAATCACACCATTAGCAATAGAAGATTTATCGAGATTTCCAGCGTTTTGTTTATTCTCTGTAATAACAGTTAGAATATCAACACCAGCTAATACACAACTCTTAGGAATATAATTTTTAATTTTACTCATCGACTTGACACAAATATTAATACAGCGTTCAAAGCAATAGAACCAGCTGCAATCCAACCATTTCTACGTTTCTTTTTTCGTTCAACTAAATATCTTTCTTGATAATCAATTAGTTTACTATTGAGTGAATCAAGGCCACCAAAAGAAACAACCAAAAGACTATCACGAATAGCAATATGATAAGACTGGAAGGATATAACGCTATCTTGTACCTTTTGAATTTCACTGGCAGTAAGATAAAGTTTTTCATACTTTTCACCTTCAAGAAGTTTTATAGCTAACTTACGAGTTTCTTTCGGAGTAAAAACAATAACTGTATCACCATCAATCTTGTATCTTTTTTGCGATATAGCGGAGAACGGAATCATCACTAATGATATTACTATCATTAAAATCACTTTCAGCTTTCTCATAAATAGTAATAGTTTTTTGTTTAATTCCTCTAAGACTATCAATAACAAATTGTTGTTCATTAATAATCGTATCATATTTCTTAATGAAACTATTAAGACTATCTCTTAAAGATTTAATAGTTTCATCATGTCTTTCAATACCTAAAAACTTACGATTAATATATCTACCAAAATAAGTAGCTCCAATACCAATCGCAAGAATCAAAACAATATAAAATATATATCGAACAGTATCTTTCATAACTTACAAATCTAAATCCATTTCATTAATAAGAACATAAGATTGAGTTCCTTTACCAATCGCCTTATCAAACAAAGGAATAATAATATCATTCCATTGATTCACATCTTTGATAACTTGACAGCCAGCAGAATAAAGACCAATCTCATCACTTACTTTCCAGCTTGACGCCCTATGTAAATTAATACCAAACATACCAAAGTCAGTATTATCGGTAATATCAATTTTGTCATCTCGATTATTGTCACGAATTACTTGACAAGGATTAGCTTGAACAAGCGCCTTATATTGTCCTTTATGTTTACCTATTTTCCAAAGAGCTTTGTGTACACCTTCTCGAAGAACTGCACAACCTTTATTATTAACAGGAGTTTCAAGATTTAGATTACTTGGGTCAGTAGTAGCTTCGAAAACCATACATTCCCATATATTAAAATCTCGTTCATAAAACATTACAATAACATCGTTATAATGTTTAGTACAAGTACTTTTAGAACGAATACCCCAGATATTAAGATTAATAGGATATTTATCATTTTTCCTAAATATGGGATATTCTAAATCTTTCGCAATTTCAATAAGTCTATTTGGTAAATCATTTACACCAATAAGTTTATTAAATAATGCGTTATATTTTGATTCCTTAGTTGCTTTCATATTTGTAATACTTTTTGTAACTTGTGTGGGCCTCGCTCCGCTCGGCCTTTCGGGTGCTCCGCACCCTCACCCGGTGGGGGAGTGGGTTGGACGCCCACTGGCGACACCATTTGTATCATCACTTATAACATTTCTATCGTCCAAACTAAATTTTATAGTTGCTCACGATAATTACTATTAAAAATCCTAATAAGATTTACTGCAAGTTTACCACGAGTATCTATATAATAAATCTTAATAGTTTTCATAGCTTAGAAAAGTGTTTTAGCAGTTTTATAAATATGTTTACTTGAATAATCAGCAATCATCATTCCGACTTCATTTTTAAGATAAGGAATATCATACATTTCTACTACTTCCTTATCTTCTTCATTTTCGTCTTGAAATTGATTCTGAATAGTTCTAATATGACAGAGAATAATTCCTACATTTTTATAACCCCAGCTCTCAACAAGATTAGCATAAGTAGAAAGTTGCATTGCATAATGATTACCTATACTATCTGCGAGGTGGTCAAGTGGTGCACCAAAATATTCCTCTTTATAAATAAAATTATTGAGGTCAAGTGTACCATCAAGTTTCTTATCATAATAACCACTTTCAAATCTAATTGGAGCCTTATTAGTTTTCCAGTCTAAAATGATAAATTCCTTATCACGAATTAAGAGAATATCAATAAGACCGGAAACAAGATTTTGGCTATCATAAACACCAATCTCAGCGTAGATATGATAACCTTTCGTAACAAGAGCAGAAATTAGACTAAATATATCAGGATACTTCTCTCGAATACCAGTCTTAACAAAATATTCAAGATTAAGCTTACCGTATTTATGACTACCAACAATATCATCTATCGTATAGATTCTATCATTGATAAAACCATTAGCGTTCAGCTTATATCCATTACAAGTCTTAATAGCAGTTTCAAGGTAATTATGTTTCTTTGTTCCTTTATCACAAGCCTTAATAGTTTCTTGTTCCCATTCCCAAAGAATTTGTTTCTTAGTTTTACCTTTATATTTTTGATATTTTGGATGTCGAGGATTCTTACCTATACGTTCACACGCTGCGGCAATTTCTTCCTTCTTAAATTCTTGCGTATATTTACCAATAAGAGTAGTAACAGATATGTAACCATTACCTAAATCATCTGTGTACTTATGTTCCTCTTCATTAAAGTACAGTATTCTACCCTTTGGCAAAATCTTTTCTGAAACGCATTTTCTTCCCATCTTCTTCGGCAGTTCTACGTCTACGACGATTAGCAATATGATAAGCAATAATCTTTGCTTTACGTTCCTCTCGACTTAAACCTTCAAGTTCCTCAGCATGAGTTTTCTTAAAGAACTTAGCTGGACTGTATTCAAATCTACCAACACGAGGAACACTAACAACTTCATCTCCTCGCATCATAGCTTTGGCAACACTATCCTTTTGTGTTCTTTCCAGTAACTCTAATACTTTCGCCTTTTGGTCAGGTCTTAACTTTTCCCAAGCTGCAACACTTCGTTTATAAGAAGCAGGTCGTCGAAGAACATAAGGTTTAAGATGTTTTTCAATACGTTCATCTACGAAAGGAACTAACTTATCATAAACAAAAGGATTAAGCATAGTTTAATTATTAACGGTAGGAGATTCAATCCAAACACCTACGATAGAATATTCATCTACAAGAACAAATTCACTAAACTTAACAGTTCCAACACCAATAATAGATTTACCTTCACGGTGAACTTTCTGTTTAGCTGTAAGTGTTTGAGTATCGCCCGGCATCTGAATAAGAGTAGGAATACAACCGTTTTCCAGTTTTACTTTATCTCCAATGTTAAGACCTTTGACATTTTCGGCAACAGCCATAACAGTATAAGCTTTAGCTGGAATCTTATTAATCTCCTCGTTATTAAGAATATTAAGAGTAGATACTTCAAAATCTGCACGAAGAAGAACTTTGTTACCACGAGGACTAAATGCAATTTTTGTTTCCATAGTTTTATTTTGTTTAGGATTTACATTATTATAACTACGAGTACAAATATATAATATAATCTTATCCCATGCAAGCAAATCTAAATAAATTTCAAACTGAATTAATAAAATTATCACTATCAAAAGCAGAATTATCAATAAGTCTAATAGTAATTACAGTATTAGCGATTGCAAGACCTCACGAGTGGGCGTCCAACCTGCTCTCCCACCGGGAGTACACAAGTTAAAACTAATAAAATCTCTATTAAAAGCTCTTCAAAGTTTACCACTTTTTGCATTACCAGTTTTCCCACCAAAAGAATCAATTTTGGCGACATTAGTATCTTGACTAGTTGCACTACTAAAATCACTAATTTTTGAACTAATTTTTTCGTTATTAAATTCGTTATTAATTACGTGATTATTTGATATAGTTTCTGAATTACGAGTTGGAATTTGTATATATATTATATATTCCTTATTTGTAATAATATTACTTGTAATATTATTACTATATATAGGTATATGGTCAATTAATTCAAAAATTCATTCAAAAATTACGGAAAATAATGATGCAAAAATTGTAGATTTTAGTGAAGATAGAGGTCATTTTACAGGTAATTTTACAGGTCAAATTACAAGTAATATTGAAATTACATTAAAAATTAATTCAAAAATTAAGGAAAATGGTAATGAAAATAATAGAGATTTTAATAAATAAACTAATGAAATTTTAAGTAAAATTAAAAATAAAGAAAATGAAAATTCAAAAATTAGAGAATTTAATATAAGATTTAATAATGAAATTAAAAAGATTTTAAGTGATTTTATAGATAATGATACAAGTCTTTTTATAAATGATAAGAATAAAGATAAATTTTCTAAGGATTTTAATAACTTTTGTAAAGATAAGAAAAGAGATTTTAAGAATAATTTTAGTAATATTACTGTAAGTCTTTTTACAGGTATCGGAAATAATATGAATGTTTATAATAAACTTATGAATCTTAAAATGAATAAAAGATGTAAAAATAAAAATGATAATTTTAGATATTACAATAGTGATAAAAATATTAAAGGTTTTTAAGATTTATAGATTGAATGAAATGATAATATAAAGAATAAAGATTTTAATAATTATGAAAGTGTTTACAAAGGTATAGAAAATAATATAAGTATTTGTTATAAATTTCAAAATGATTTTAATGATTATTTTCAAGATAAAAATAATAAAAATATTAATGATTATAAAAGTATTTTTGTTAGTGTTAAAAATAATATAAGTATTTATATTGTGGAAGTACCTAATGAAACTGCCCCGTCCATTCAAGGGTTTGCGAAGCCCCCCGCTTGAGATTGCAGGAAATGAAAAAATAAACGTTTCCTAAATAGTCTAATTAAAACTTATTCAACTATGGCAAAGCAAATCAAAGAAGCAACTGAAACAATCGTTAAAGTTGTTCGCATTAGTGGTAAAACTAAACCGCTGGCAATTAATGGCAAAGAGAATACCGATAACGTTGTATTCTTGCGTGCATTTGATGCCGAAAGCGGTGCGAAACTTGACACACCGTTAAGTATTACCGAAAGTAGGGCAAAAATGTTCGGTTTCTCATGCCTTTGTATTAGTGAGGAAACAGCCGAACGCGATAACGCCGGAAATATGGTTGAGGAACTCAACACGCTGACGAATCCGCCCAAGTATTACGAAATGACATTGCGAGTAATACCGAAAGGCGAGCCGGGCGAATGGGGTTACAAGACCAAAAAGGCCGTAACGGTGGACGGCAAAGAGTACAAAGCGGGTGAACTCGTTCCCTATCGTACTACTAGTACAATGATAGTTGAAGCAATCGGAAAAGAGTACAAAGATACTGATTTCAAGAGTGCCGCAATTAATCGTATCAATGGAGCCGCAAACGCTGCCGGTGATATGGCATATCGTGTTGAAACTTTCCGTCTTATGTTCGGACGTGTTCCGAATATGGCTAACGAGGAAGACCGAAATACGTTGCTTTCTCTTCCGGTAACACACTAAACAACTAACGTTAAGGGTGGCGAACGTCGTAATGATGTTCGTCATTCTTTTCGTAAATTACAAGTTTCATTACGACCAACACTTTAATTTATATTATGACCAACACTATTAAAACTATGAAATGGTTAGGATTTATAATATTAGTTCTAATTGAATCATTAGCTATATTCGGTTTATCATTAGAACAAATAGGATTTACTGTTTCACAAGCGATATTAATTTCGTGTTATGTTGTGCTATTAATTATCACAATTACGGTATTTATTATTGCGCATTTTGTAAATTTACAAAAAGAAAGAGAAAATGAATTTCGAATTTTAATACGAGAATTAAGAGAAATTAAAGAAATAGTAGGAACATCTGAAACACGAGTAATTAAATTAGAAAGTTTGATAGAAAATGATGTAAGAAATGATATAGAAAAAGTATATATAAATGTAATGAAAGAATTGAAACGAAAAGAATAATTAGTTGCAAAGGTATTATCTCCACTTTTATCTTTATTATTCTCACTATCAGAATCTCTAATTTTAGGCAAATAATCTCTTTATAATTGTTATTGATTATTTTTCATTATTATTTATAATAATTTCGATATTAATATTTTCATTTTCATCTTCAATAATAATTATAATAATTATTTCTCTATTTCTTTCATTCTTTTTAATATTACGTTTAACTATAAAATTTATATGAAATTTACAAATAATTTCTTTATCACCTTTACCATAATTTTAGGCAAATAATCTTCCTTGTATTGTTATCATTGAAATTATAATAGTAATTGTTATAATTATTGTAATAATATTTTTATTCTTTTTATTTTTACTTTTTACAATACTATTACTTTTGCATTTATTTTTATTAATAATAACAATATTCTCATTATTCTTTTCATCATTTTGAGCATTAACATTTTCAATTTGATTTTAACTAATTATAAATATAATAATTGACATTGTAATTGTAATAGAATTTGTAATATTAATTGTAATTATTTATTCTTTACTTTTATATTACTTATCTTTATTATCAATTATATTAATTTTAACATCATTATTATCATGACTTGTGCTATCATTGGATTTATTATTTCCTATTTATTTGTTAAATTAACAGTAGGAAATTCAGTAGACATAACTGGTAAATCAGAATTTACACTAACAGAAAAACTACAAGCATCATTCATTATATTCTTATTTGGAGGATATTGGATTGTATTACTTGTAAAATATCTCATTTCATTAATTTAATCAACTATGAACACAATAGAATCTCCTAAACGAAAAATATCTGCATTAGAACGTACAATCGTTACAGGTATGGGTAATATTACAATGCCTGATATGATGGCATTGTATAAGAAATTTCCTACGTTAACTATCGAAGATATTTATGATGTATTAAGTTCGATAGAAACATCTGCATTAGGTACAACATCACGAGAATTCATTCTTCAATATGCAGAAATAAGACTTCTTAGTTTACGAAAATCTAAAACTATTGAAGAAGCAACAGTACAAACTCGTGAAATATCAGAAAAAGTACAAGCTCTCATATCTCATAATGAAGAATTAAATGACCGACTTGAAAGACAAACATCTTATATCGGTAAACTTCAACGAGAACTATTAACATTCAAATCAGTAAATAAAAATATTAAAATAGTATCTCTCGTACTATTATTCTTACTGATTGGTCAAGTTATAGCACATTTTACATTATAAATTTTAACAATAATTCAATTATGTCGAACAGTATGTTTTTTCTTCCTTGTATTTGTATCATCATTTGCTTTATTATTTCCGCTATTACTTATACCTATAATAAGGCCAAAGATAGAGCAGTTGATAAAGCTATTAATGATGATATTCAAGATGATTTTGTATGTTTGGGGGATGTTTATATTAATAAGTATTCTATTGAGTCTATTTATTTAGATGATAATGGACATCTTGTTGATATTAAAACAGACCACAATCAGTATTCTTATCGTTTTACAAGTGAAAGTTCATATCATAAATATCTTGATTATCTTGAAGATACTTGTAAAATTAATACAATGATTCATAATCAATATTAATTTATGATATGGAAAATAATAGCAATAGTCTTTTGGAGTTTAATAGGTCTAATAGGTTTTTGCAAATGTATTGACGGTGATGAATCAAAAACTCTCACTGGTATTATTTATATAATTATTTCATTAGCTTTCCTAACTGGTATTGCTATTGGAATATAAACTATTAATCATATGACTGCTAAACTAATTGTATCTGTTAAAGAAGTAAACGGTATCGCACAAGTCGTTTATTATTGTAAAGAACGTCGGCGTATTTATCGTAAATCGTTTGCTGATACTGTTCGAGAATTTCGTGATGCTTATAGAAAAGCTAATAAAAAATAAGTTGCAACTGGAGAGGGCTACGCAGCTGGGCTATGCCCAGCCGCTCCGCTCCCCGGTGGGAGAGGAGGTTGCACGCCCACTTGTCGCACTAATAGTGTTGTTAATATGAAAGCTATCTTTGTTCGTGTAGATAATAATACTATAACTGAAGAATTTGATATTGATTCTAATCCTTATCATGAAAATGATATTGTAGACCTCGAAACTACTTACATAAAGAAAGAACTTGACTAGTATAGTAGAGATATTATAAATAATATAGAACATGATATTTCATTAACTGGTTTATTTCAAATTGTTGCTATTCGTCATGAAACTATTGTAGAAACTGTTATTTCTACATATCATCATAACAGCATAGCAATTATGATTAAACCTTACAATCCTAATTCAAAATAAGATTTAACTATGTTATGTGAAATTATATCTGAAACAAAAGGTAAAATTGTTGATTTACCTATATCGGCTGATATTAATGTTAATCGTGACGATTATATCGAAATCAATAATGTTCGATATATAGTTCGTCGAAAAGAATATATTCTTAAAACTGAAACTGAACCTACTGGAAGACAAGTTTATATTACTCGAATTGTTATTTATGTCATGTAAATTATGCCAAATTTAGAAGATTGTGTTATTCAGTTCGAAGACCCTAATCCAACAATGACTCGTGTCGAAAATGCTCCTGCGGGTATTGGTGCTGATATAGTATTTCCAAGTGTGGAACCGGAACATTTACGAGGTAGATCATTATCTGCTATTAGGCCTATGACAGTTACTGAATATAATAGTATTCATGCAGATAATTATAAAACTGAAAAGAATACTGGAAATATCATTCTTATTATGATTGTTGCAACAATATGTTTAATTAAAGTCATTAGAGCTGCGAAAAAATCAGATTAGCTAAATATGACTACTGAACAAGAAAAAGATTTTAAGAAAAGAGGTATATATAATGATATTATTCTGATGACAAATCTGACGATGATATATTGTTATATTATGTTCTTTGCTCTTGAAGAAGTTATTAATATCTTTAGTAAACATTATCGACATTCAACCAAGTATTATTATAATATCGTTCGAGAAGTTCTCGATAGAATTAATTGTGATAATATTAATTGTTTCAAAACAAGTCAGCAAGATGCTGGTCAAATGGTTTTGGATGTTGTTAAAGAAATCGAAGATAGACTTGTTTTTGATGATAAACAGTTATATATCCTATTTGTTATTAATCAAAAGGCTTACGATAATATTCATAAGTTTGAACCTGAAGTTACAAGTATATTTAAGAAACAAATTGAATACATTTATCGTAAACTAATTGATTATTGTCCTGTAACATTGGATAAAGACAAAATGGTTATTGCAACTATTGTCATTAATCAAGTTGTTAATAAAGTTAAAGCTCGTGAGGAATCTGATGGTTCACTCACTATTATATATGATGATGCAAAATAAATTTCAAGATTTGTTTGGTCATGCCATATATAATTATTATATTTGAATCATAAATAATAAACAAACAAACACAAGAACTATGCCTTACATTATCACTCGTGCTAACGAAAATAATAAAGTTGGTAAAATGGGAAAAGGTCGCAAAATCAGTCATGTTCAAACTATCGTAGTCGATGGTGATGAACGTAATAAGTGTCGTCCTGTATATCGTGTAACGCTTATTCACAAAAATAATAAGTAACAAATTAATACAACAAGTTGTAAATACATTATCATAACAAAATATGTAATGGGTAGAAATTCTCGATAGGCAATCCAATATTAAACTACTATTTTTACAACTTGTTTTCTTGAACTATGGTGTAATGGTAACACATGAGATTTTGGTTCTCAGATTTCAGGTTCGAATCCTGATAGTTCAACTATTATAGATAATCATGGCAGAGATATAAATGCAACCGACCGTGTGCTTGGTGATACATAAGTCGAGACTTAACTGTGTTTTAGGCTGGTGTAAGTCCAGCTGATTATCTATAATTACGCCGTGTTAGCTTTAATGGTAGAGCAGCTGACTTGTAATCAGCAGGTTGTAGGTTCGAATCCTACACACGGCTCACATTGGGATTGTTGTGTTCCAAATGTTGATGTTTTGAAATGGACATCTCGGAGTACTTCTATTGTGATAATAGTGGTACTCTTTTTCATGTAAATTCTAATCTAATATATAATATTATGACTTTAATCACTCTACCTTCTGGAACTGTTTTAGCTAATGATTTTGCTCTTCCGATTATTGTTATTAGTAAAGTTCTTATGGCTAATGATACTAATCCTCACGCTAAACTGTATCCGTATTATTTTACAATTATGTATGCTAATGGAGTTTCGATTCCTATTATAGCTAAAACATTAGCAGAAGCAGAACTTGATAGACAAATAGTTGTTAAAGCTATTACTCCTACAAAAGATTCAAATATGAATTAATTATCTATTGAGATTAAAAGCTAAATTAAAATTCATCGAAAGACTAAAAACAATAATCAAACAAAAAGTAAAACTATGGAACAGACACAAAACACTTGCAAAGTAGCAATTAAGTTTAGATTTACAATTGGTTCTTGTGCTGGAAATAATTATTCCAGTTGGGGTACACTTAAAATCGTAACTGAAATTAAACCTACTATTTTGTTTCATATGTCAGAGAATGGTGAAAAACATAATCTGATTGAACAAATAGCTACGGATAAAGTTAAAGAACTTATCAAAACATCTGGTAATAATATTGTTGATGTTGAGATTCATTCTGTAACTCTTCTCTAATATAGTTGACCACGAACTATTAATCGTGGTGGTTTAAGGCGAAATGGTGGAAATGGTAGACACGCAGGACTTAAAATCCTGTGACCAGTAATGGTCGTGCGGGTTCAACTCCCGCTTTCGCTACAAGTGTCCAAATGATGGACGCGAGTGTACCAAAACGAGTACACAACCTTGCAGACAAAACTGTCAAAAATCTGTAAGTTGAAAATGTGACAGTACTTATGGATACTCATAAGGCTAACGCTGGTACCAAGCGGAATGATATTATGTGAGTTTCAACACGTTCATTTAGTAATGCTGTTGTTAGTGCTGACGAGCAACGAACAAGAAACGAGAGTACTCCTCGTTCTTGTCTTTTTAATGATGACGAAACCCGCGCGACA
>ENA-UOJR01000466-UOJR01000466.1-human-gut-metagenome-genome-assembly--contig:-C115P-NODE-466-length-54555-cov-23.010459_pt1 | contig 54555 bp, 52 predicted proteins | sample MGYA00242354_ERZ723901 | MGnify/ENA metagenome assembly ERZ723901
GAGATCCGCCGAAGCGGTGCTTAAGCCGTAAGGCGGGAATTGTGCGGTGTTGCCTTAAGTGCTGCCTGGGTTATTTGGCGGTCTTGTAGCCGTCGGGGTTGTGGCTCTGCCAGTTCCAGCTGTGGGCGCACATCTCCTCGATGCCGTACTGGGCCTCCCAGCCCAGCTCACGCTTGGCCTTGCTGGGATCACACCAGCACTCGGCAATGTCGCCGGGGCGGCGCGGGTCGATGACGTAGGGGAGCTCCTTGCCGCAGGCCTTGCTGAAGGCATGGATGACGTCCAGCACGCTGTAGCCGTGGCCGGTGCCCAGGTTGCAGATGAACAGGCCGGGCTTTTCCTCCAGCTTCTTGATGGCAGCCACATGGCCGCGGGCCAGGTCGACAACGTGGATGTAGTCACGCACGCCGGTGCCGTCCGGGGTGGGATAATCGTTGCCAAAGACGTGGACCTTCTCCAGCTTGCCGACCGCCACCTTGGCAATGTAGGGCACCAGGTTGTTGGGGATGCCGTTGGGGTCCTCGCCGATGAGGCCCGACGGATGGGCGCCGATGGGGTTAAAGTAACGCAGCAGCGCAACATTCAGTTCAGGGTCAGCCTTGCAGCAGTCGGTCAGGATGCGCTCGGTAAAGACCTTAGTGGTGCCGTAGGGGTTGGTGGTGCCGCCCACGGGGAAATCCTCGCGGATGGGCACGCTGGCGGGGTCGCCGTAGACGGTGGCGGAGGAGGAGAAGATGATGTTATGGCAGTTGTGGCGGCGCATAACATCCAGAATATTCAGCGTGCAGGCCAGGTTGTTGGAATAGTACTCGATGGGCTTGGAGACGCTCTCGCCCACTGCCTTGTAAGCGGCAAACTGGATGACGCAGTCGATGTCCTCGTTCTCGGCGAAGATCTTTTCGACGGCGGCCTTGTCGGTCATGTCGGCCTCGACAAAGCGGAAGTCCTTGCCGGCGATCTTTTTCACGCGGGCCAGGGCCTCGGGGCAGGAGTTGTAGTAGTTATCGGCCACGACGATATCATACCCGGCGGCCAGAAGTTCCACGCAGGTGTGGCTGCCGATGTAACCGGCGCCACCGCTTACCAAAATTGCCATAACGATCGTCTCCTTATCACTTATGTTAGTGGGCAGTTCCGCATAATCGCAGCACCGCTCCGGCGGCTGCGGCGCACCATCTGCGGCGCAAAAATGCTCGGTAATACACAAAGTATTACCTGCGCTTTTTGCTTAGCAGCTGGCACGCCTCGCTCGCCGTATCGGCACTCCGAATTATGCGTCGCTGCCCATCTTGTTGCCTTTAGCGGGGCATGTTCCCCGCTTGTTACCCCTATTTTACTTTTTTGGCGGTGTTTCTGCAATAGAGGTTTTCGATTCGTCTTTGTCTTTTTGTTGCCTGTTTAGGCGGCGGGCCGGCAACCCCTGCTGCAGGCGGCGGTAGGCGCTGGGGGTGTTGCCGGTGGCCTCCTTGAATTTTTGGCTGAAGTAGGCCCCGCTGCGGTAGCCCATGCGCTCGGCCACCTCTCCGGGGGTATCGCCCCGGGCCAGCAGCTGAGCGGCGTAGTCCAGCCGCATGGCGGAGAATTCCTCCATAGCCGTATGCCGCAGCCGGGTGCGGAAGGCCGCCTGCAATTGCGGCCTGGTGCAGCCGATGGCCTCGCACACCTCGTCCACCCGCAGCTCCCGCTCCAGGTTTTTGGCAAAGTAGGTGCGGGCAGCGTCCACCAGGGCGGTCTGGCGGCGCTCCCGCCGCAGGCGCACGCCGGGCTTGCGGGCACGCTTGTACCGCCGGGCCAGCAAGATCAGCAGGTTTTCCAAATGGATGGCCAGCTGCTGCTGGGCTCCGTAGGGCTGTTCCTCTTTGGGGACCGTGGCCTGGCCCAGGGTGTCGGGTGGCTCAAAATATTCCGTTACAGCGTCCATCAACCAGTTTAAATCATGCTGTTCCTGGGGTTCGGCATGGAAAACGGCACCGCGAAAGCGGTCCATCCCGGCCTGGGTACACAAAAAATCCAGGCGCAGCACATCGGGCGGCACCTCGCCCACCGGGCGCATGCCAAAGGTCTCTGCCGGCTGGTGGAACAAAAGCCCGCCGGCCCGCAGCAGCACGCGGCGGTCGTCGCAGCGTTCCTCAATGGTGCCGCTGCGCACGTAGACCAGCTGCCAGGCGTCGGTCCGGGCGGCGGGGATCACATCCTCGGGGCGGCGTTCTGCCGCCCAACCGGCGGTCACGCCGTCCACCCGCAGCGGAAAATCCTCGTTCGGCAAGGTATGCGCCCCCTTTCGCTGCTTACACCGCCACGGCGCCGGGCCATGCCTGGGCGCTGTCGGGTTCATCCCCGACTTCGCCCCCACCGTCAGCATCGTTCCCGGTATCGGGTGTGCTGCCGCTGTCGGCCGGGTAGCGGAACACTCCCGGCGTTATGTTGGCCAACTTGGGGAACTGCTCCAGTTCGGGGCAGGTGTCGGTCAGGCCCAGGCAGTAGGCGGTCAGCGGGCTGATGGCCTTATGCACGCTGTCAAAGCTGCTGGTGCCGTCGTCATTGTAGGTGCTGTTCATGATCTCGTCGGGGTAAGTCTCCTCGACGTAGGCAATAAGCGCATCGTCCACAAAGTCATCGCTGCTGCCCTCGTACAGGTCCGGCGCGCCGAATAAATGCAAAATTTCGTGGGCATAGGTCGCCGGGGATTCGCTCTCGCCTTCCCCCGCATAGACATCGTACCGGTAGAGGCAACTGTACTCGTGGTAAAAATTGCTGCCGTCGTCGGCGTAGTGGACCATCGTAAAGGACGCCCCGCTGACCGGCAGGAAGTAGAGAAACGCCACCCGGTCTGTGCCGTAGGTCTTTTGCAGCGCGGCGGTGTCCAACGTGGCGCTGACGGCGTCCAGCTCGGTCAGCAGCGCGTCGCTCTCCTCGGTGCTCCGCCCGCCGCGGATGGCCGATTTGGGCGTGTAGGTGCGGCACAGCGGGCTGTTGACGGTGCCGTCGTCATAGTACAATTGCAACGTCCGGCCGTAGGTTTCGGCCTGTTCGTTCAGCCATTGCACGGCGGTGGCCAGGTATTGGCGTGTCTCGGCCTTGGCATCCTCGGTCCAGACACGACCGCCGGCGGCATCGTTTAAGTAAACGCTGACCAGCACGGTCGGCTCAGTCAGCAGCCCGGCGCTGCCGTATACCATCTGGCGGCGGCTCAAGCCGGAATCCGGCTGGGGCATGGCCGTGGGGGCCGGGGTCGGCGCGGGCATCTGCTGGGTCTGGGGGATGTTGGTCGTGATCTGCCACCGCACATAGGGCACACAGCCCGTCAGCAGCAGCACGGCCAGCAGCAGTGCAGCAAGTTTTGTACGCATCACAGCTCCAGTACGGGCTTGCCGTCCTTAGCCGTCAGCGTGACGGCGGCGGGCTGGCTGCCCAGGCGGCCGTCCACCAGTGCCTCGGAGATGGGGTCCTCCACTGCCTTGCGGATGGTGCGGCGCAGCTCGCGGGCGCCATAGCGGGTGGTGCTCTCGGCCACGATGGCGGCCAGCGCCTCAGGCGTGGTGTTCAGCGTGATGCTGTGGGCGGCCAGGCCGGGCTTGTATTCATCCAGCATCAGCTGGGCGATGCGCTCCAGGTCGGACTCGGACAGCGGGCGGAAGGTGATGACCTCATCCACGCGGCCCAGGAACTCGGGGCGCAGGAACTCCTGCAAAGCCTTCATGCACTTGTCGGCGCTGGCGGTCTCAGTGCGCTTGCCAAAGCCGGTAGCACCGCTCTGATCGGTGGAGCCAGCGTTGGAGGTCATGCAGATGACGGTGTTGGAGAAATCCACCACGCGGCCCTGGGCGTCGTTGATCTTGCCCTCGTCCAAAATCTGCAGCAGGATATTCATGACGTCAGGATGTGCTTTTTCAATTTCATCAAACAGCACAACGCTGTAGGGGTGGCGGCGGACCTTCTCGGTCAGCTGGCCAGCCTCATCGTATCCCACATAGCCCGGGGGCGAACCGATGAGGCGGGACACCGCGTACTTCTCCATATACTCGCTCATGTCGATGGAGATGAGCGGGTCGACGGTATCGAACAGCTGGTTGGCCAGCTGCTTGACCAGCTCGGTCTTGCCGACACCGGTAGGGCCGACGAAGATGAAGCTGGCGGGGCGGTGGCGGCCGGACAGGTCAGCCCGGGCGCGCTTGATGGCGCCGGCCACGGCGTGTACGGCCTGATCCTGGCCGATGATATGCTCTTTCAGGGCTTCTTCCAGGCCCTGCAGGCGGCCGTACTCGGTCTCTTTAATTTTGACGGCGGGGATACCGGTCCACAGCTCGATGACCTGGGCCACATCGTCCATCGTGACCTCAATTTCGGCCACCTTCAGCTGCAAGGCGGGCAGTTTTTGGCGCTGCTGGGCCAGCTCCGTCTTAACCGAAGCCAGGGCCTCGTAGTCGATGGCGGCATCCTGACCGTTCTCCGGCTCGGGGTTCTCCAGCTCATGTTCGCGGCTTTCCAGCTCGGCTACACTGCGCTGGGTCTCCACCAACTCGGTAATTTCGGGGTGGCGCAGGTTGCAGCAGGCGCAGGCCTCGTCCAGCAGGTCGATGGCCTTATCAGGCAGGAAGCGGTCGGTGATGTACCGCTCCGACAGTTTGACCACGTTGGTGACCACGGGGTCCGGCACGCGGACGCAGTGGTGCTTCTCGTAGTAGATGCGGATGCCTTTCAGCACCTCGATGGTATCGGAGATGGAAGGCTCCTCGACTTTAACGGGTTGGAAACGGCGCTCCAGCGCAGTATCTTTCTCGATATACTTGCGGTACTCGGCAAAAGTGGTCGCACCGATGACCTGCACCTGCCCGCGGGAGAGGGCGGGCTTCATGATGTTGGCAGCGTTCATGGCGCCGTCAGAATCGCCCGCACCCACGATGGAATGAATTTCATCGATGAACAGGATGATGTTGCCGGCGGCCTTGACCTCGCTGATAAGGCCCTTGACCCGCTGCTCGAACTGACCACGGAACTGGGTGCCCGCAATGAGGGCGGTCATATCCAGCAGGAAGATCTCCTTGTCCCGCAGGCGGGCGGGCACCTGGCCCTCGGCAATGCGCTGGGCGATGCCCTCGGCGATGGCAGTCTTGCCGACACCGGCCTCACCGATCAGGCAGGGGTTATTCTTCTGGCGGCGGCACAAGATCTGGATGGTGCGGTAAATTTCGCGGTCGCGGCCGATGATGCGGTCCACCTTGCCGTCCCGGGCCTTCTGGGTCAGGTTCTCACAGTAGGTATCCAGGAACTTGCGCTTGGGGGCTTTGTCCTTTTTACCGTTTTTGCCTTTGGCCTTGTCATCGCCGCTCTGGCGGGCTGCACCAAAGCCAAACGGGAACACCGGCGAACCGCCGGGCACAAAATCGTCCTGACTGTCGCCCTCCTCGGGGGCGTCCTCACCTGCTGCGGTGGGCAGCATACCGGACTCGGCAGCCTCCTGCAGGAAGCTGCTCATGCGTTCTTCCATGTTCTCCAGATCCTGATCGGACATGCCGAACTGTTTCATCAGATCATCCACGGGTTGGATGTGCATCTCGCGGGCGCAGGTCAGGCAGTAGCCCTCCTGCACCGGCTTGCCGTTGTCCATCCGCTGGATGAACACCACGGCCGTGCGTTTTTTGCAGCGTACACAAACCATAATTTCTTCACCTCTATAGAAAACGCCCGGTATAGGCGCATAGTCTTGCAAATATTATGAAACGAAATGGGCTGTTTTGCAAGTTTTCGGGCGGAATGTTCAGAATTTATTCATTACATGCCCATCAAACAAAGGGGTTGATGCTGCCGAAAATGCCGTAGCCCACGCTTTGGCTGAGTATGTAGCCGTTCAGCCAGGAGAGCTTGCCCCCGGTAACGCCCACCAAAAACCACAGCGCCAGCGCCAGCAGCCAGCAATCCACCGCGCCGTTGGCCAGGCCCAGCACCAGACCCAGCAGGCGATTGACGCTGCCCAGCAGCGGCACGCCGTTGAACCAGCGCAGCGCGCTCACCAGCAGGCGGAACACCCACCGCACCAGTACGCAGAGCACCACAAACAGCAGCACCTGCACAAAGGGCAGGATCAACGGCTGCAAAGCCTCGGCAATCTTGGCAGGCACATCGCTGCCCGCATCGTTCAGCAGGTTCAGCAGGCTTTGCTGCATGGATTCCGGCAAAAAGCTGATGCCCTGCAAAGCCTCGGCAATGTTGCCGTTGGATTCACGCAGGGCCAGCTCTACCCGGTTGGCCACCGAAGCGCTTAAAAACTTTTCGTAGATCTGCGGGGCGGCGGTCTGGCTGGCCCAGACGGCGATGCCGACGCCAAACACAGCACCGATCAGCTCAGCCAAACTGGCCAGGAAGCCCTTGTGCCAGCTGCACACAGCCACCACGGCAAACACGATGAGAAAGAGAAGGTCATAAACCAGAGAAATGTTTTGCTGCATAGGAGATTTCGGGTCCTTTCGTATCAGAAATCATTTATGTTATTTGTATTATTGGCGTTATCCGGCGGGGTCAGCACCTCGGCGCGGCTGCCGGTAAACACCAGCAGTTCCGAGGCTTTGAGCACCTGGATGGGCCGGGCGGAGAAGTTATCCTGCACCCAGTTCTGCACGCCGTCAAAGCCGTAGCACTCAACAGCGTTGGGACACAGCAGGTAGACCGCCGTGTCCGTGGCCTTGATGCCGTAGGCCTGGCGGGCGGGGATCTCGGCCAGAGGGGTCAGGTCGTTGTCCAGCGTGACCAGGCTGTTGCCGCCGCGGATGTTTAGCAGCAGGGCGGTCTGGCGCTGGCCGGGCGCAGCACTTTGCAGCGTAGCACCGCCGAAATCATAGCGGGCGGTCTCGGTGGCCGTGCGGGGGTCCAGCACCGCGATGTAGGTATCGAACACCGCCACCACCCGGCTCTCGCTTTGCCAATCCAGCGAGAGGAGCATGCTGCCCTGGCTGGCGGTGTAGGCCGGGCCTTCGGAGTTGGAGGAGGTGCTCATAAAATACACCTTGCACCCCAGCTGGCCCTGCCGCGCCGCCAGCGTACCGGCGGCGAACTGGCGGTTATCCGGCGAGAAATCTACGGCAATGGGGGTCCCCTCGTTCTGGGTCATCTCCCAGCTGTAGGTCTGGCGGAAAGAGGGGTCAAAAATTTGCAGCTGCGCGGCATACCGGCCCGACTCGGTGACAACGGCCAGCGTGTTATTGTTGGACATGGCACAGAGCAGGATGCTGTTATCAAAGGTTTTGGTGTACAGCGCCTTGGTGCGGCTGGAGACCTGCAGGTCGCTGCCCGCGCGGTTGTACACCACAAAGTGGGTGCCGCCCACGGCCATAACGGGCCGGGCATACCCGGGCTGAAAGCTGCGTACCTTAGCCCCGTAGGCCGAGTAGACGACCACGTCTTCGCTGTCCAGCTCCACAAAGCCGCCCGCCAGTTCGGCAATTTGGATTGGCTCACTGATGCCGGTATTGACCGGCCAGCCGCCGTCGCTGCGGTTGAAGTAGAGGGACAGGCTGTCCGCCGCATCGCCCAGCAGAGCGATGGACGCCGACATGGCACCGGTAAACACAAAGACGGCCGCTGCAATGCACAGGATCAGCACCGCCAGAACGGTATAGTGGCGGCGCTGACGCTGCTGGATCAGCGGCGTGAAGGACTTCACGTTGTCGGGTTGTTTTTCCGGCGTTGGGGGCGGGGTGGTACCGCGGCTGCGGCGCACCGGCTGGGGGGTGCGCAGGCCGATGTCCCCGCTGGTACCGGGGATGGGATAGGTGGAGGTATGCCCCCGCTCCCGCGCCAGCATCCGCTGGCGGCGCGCCTGGCGTTCCTTATCCGCTTTGCTCATGAGTGGGGGTCACCTTCTTTCGCTTATGATTTTGTCAGTTCCGGGTACGCCACATCCTCCAAAAACAGGCCTTTGGCGGGCAGGGTCTGCCCAGCCCGGCGGCGGTCGCGGCTGGCCAGCAGGTCGGGGATACTCTCCGGCGTGCGCTTGTGCAGGCCTGCTTCCACCAGTGTCCCGGCCAGAATACGCACCATGTTATACAGGTACCCATCCGCCGTGACGGTGATGGTCACCCTGTCCCCTGCCCGCTCCACAGTGCAGCGGGTAATGGTCCGCACTGTGTCACCATGGGCGGCCACGCTGGAGCCTGACGCACACAGCGCCAAAAAGTCGTGCGTGCCGACGAACCGTTCCGCCGCCGCCTGCATGGCGGCTACGTCCAGTTCCGGGCCGATCCGGCAGCAGGTATCAAAGGTAAAGGGGTCATCCACCCGGGCATTTAAAATATAGTAGCGGTAGGTCTTGGCGTGGGCGGCGTAGCGGGCGTGGAAGTTCTCGGCCACGGGCCAAATTTCCAGTGCGCGGATGTCCGGCGGCAGGTGGGCGTTGAACGCCTGCACCATCTTTTCCGCCGGGACCTTGCCAGTATAGCAGAAACTAAGCGCGAAACGCCGCGCATGAACGCCGGCATCGGTGCGGGAGCAGCCCTTTACATCGGGGCGGCAGCCCAGCACCCGCTGCATGGCGTCCTGCACAGCGGCGCAGACGGTCGGCGCATTGGGCTGCACCTGAAATCCGCCGTAATTCGTGCCTTTATAGGCGATCCATAAAAGGTAGGTCATACATTTACAAAACACATAGTAGGGGCAGGCATTGCTCGCCCGCAAAGTTTTTGACCGGATGAACGGCCACGGGCGAACCATGTCCGCCCCTACAGGGGCTCTTCAAAAAATTATTACGCCAACCCCGGCACAAAGAAGCGGGTGGCGCAGATCACCAGCAGCGCTGCCGTGATGATAACGGCGCAGCGGGTATCCTCGGCCGTGAACTTCAGCTGCTTTAACCGGGTGCGGCCCTCGCCGCCGTGGTAGCAGCGGCACTCCATGGCCATGGCCAGCTCGTCCGCGCGGCGGAAGGCCGAGATGAACAGCGGGATCAGCACCGGCACCAGCGCCTTGATGCGCTGGGTGAAAGTGCCATTGTCGATCATGGCACCGCGGGCTTTCTGGGCGTTCATGATCTTCTCGGTCTCTTCGATCAAAGTCGGGATGAACCGCAGCGCAATGGTCATCATCATGGCCAGCTCATGCACCGGGAAATGAATTTTCGCCAGCGGGCGCAGCAGATTCTCAATCGCGTCCGTCAGCACGATGGGGCTGGTGGTATAGGTCAAAAGGCTCGTACCTGCGATCAATGCACAGACGCGCACCGTCAGCAGGATGGCATAGCGGATGCCCTCCCCGTAAATTTTCAACACCCAGATGTGGACAAGCGGCTCACCCTCGCCGGTGACAAAAAACAGGTTGAGCACCGCCGTGAACAGCACGATGGGCACAATAGGCTTTAGGCTCTTTAAAATCAGCTTGCCGGGGATTTTGGCCACCTTGTACAGCGCCGCCAGCAGGGCAATAGACAGTGCCAGGCCCAGGGGGTTAGGCGCCACAAACAGCACCACGATGTAGGCGATGGTGGCCACCAGCTTTAAGCGCGGGTCGCAGCGGTGCAGCACCGAGTTGCCCGGGAAATGCTGGCCGATGGTAATATCACGCAGCATTTACTGCACCCCCTTTGCCTGCCTGGCCGCCAGCGCCTTCTGGATGGTCTTGACAGCGTAGGGCATCGTGTAAACATCGGTGGGGATGTCCAGCCCCATCTGGCGCAGCTTGAGGAAGATCTGCGTGACCTGCGGCACCGAAAGCCCCAGCTCCAGCAGCTCCTGCGCGTGGCCGAACACTTTTTCCACCGTGTCGTACATAGCCAGCTTGGCGTGGCTCATTACCAGCACGCGGTTGGCGTACTTGGCGATATCCTCCATCGAGTGGCTGACCAGCAGTACCGTGATGCCGGTCTTTTCGTGGTAGTCGCGGATCTGGCTTAAAATCGTGTCGCGGCCCTCGGGGTCCAGACCGGCGGCGGGTTCATCCAGCACCAGCACGCGGGGGTGCATGGCCATAACGCCCGCAATCGCCACGCGGCGCTTCTGCCCGCCGGAAAGTTCAAACGGGCTTTTCTGCAGCAGCTCGTCGGAAAGGCCGACGAAAGCAGCAGCCTCCTTCACGCGGCGGTCGATCTCGGCTTCGTCCAGCCCCATGTTGCGCGGGCCGTAGGCGATGTCCTTGGCGCAGGTCTCCTCAAACAGCTGGTACTCCGGGTACTGCATGACCAGGCCCACCTGGAAGCGGAACGCCCGCAGGTCGGCCCCCTGCTCCCACATATCCTTGCCGTCAATCAGGATGCGGCCGGAGGTGGGGCGGTTCAGGCCATTGAAATGGCTGATGAGGGTGGATTTGCCGCTGCCGGTGGAGCCGATGATGCCGACAAAGTCACCCTCCCCCACGCTGAACGATACGTCATCCAGCGCGGTGGTTTCGTCCGGCATGCCGGGATTGTAGACGTATTTCAGATGTTCTACACGAATGATCTCTGACACTGTTTATTCCTTTCCCGCAGAATACCGCCCGCGATGGGTGCCGTTTCTGCCTATGATGGGATTTTTTCCTTGCGCAGCTTACTGCAGCAGTTTATACAGTTCCTCGGCGCAGCGGTCGGGGGTGATGACATTTTCCGGCATGGGGATGCCAAGCTTCACCAGTTCGTCCCGCAGTTCCGCCGCCTGGGGCACATCCAGGTGGTAGCTGTGCAGCCGTTGGGTCTGGCTGAACACCTCTTCCGGCGTGCCTTCCATCACGATGCGGCCCCGGCTCATAACCAGCACGCGGTCGGCCTGGGCGGCTTCCTCCATATAATGGGTGATGGAGACGATGGAGATGCCCGCTTCCCGCAGCTGATGAATCGTGCGCATGACCTGGCTGCGGCCGTGGGGGTCCAGCATGGCGGTGGCTTCATCCAGCACCAGACAGTCCGGCCGCATGGCGATCACGCCTGCAATGGCAACGCGCTGCTTCTGGCCGCCGGAAAGCTTATAGGGCGCGGCTTCGCGCTTTTCGTAGATGCCCGCCAGCTTCATGGCTTCGTCGATGCGGGTGCGGATCTCCTCGGCCGGGACGCCCAGGTTCTCCGGCGCAAAGGCTACATCTTCTTCCACAATGGTCGCCACGATCTGGTTGTCCGGGTTCTGGAACACCATGCCCACCTTCTGGCGGATGTCATAGAGGTGATCCTCGCCCCGGGTATCCATGTTTTCCACCAGCACAGTGCCAGTCTCCGGCAGCAGGATGGCGTTGAAATGCTTGGCCAGTGTGCTTTTTCCGCAGCCGTTGGCACCCAGCACGGCTACAAACTCACCGCGCCGGACCTCCAAGCTCACGCCGTCCACAGCGTAGGTGGGTTGTTCGGGGTCATAGCGGAACTTGACGTCCTGTACGCGGATCATCGGTTCTTCCTTTGGCATAGTTTACTTCTCCCAAATAGCGGTGGCGCCGCAGGGCACCACACCGCCGGTAGCCGAGACCGGCAGGCCGATCTCATCGCAGTGGGTGTGCCCGCCCGCAGTGGGGCAAAGCGTCGTTTTAACGATGTATTCCATCACCGCAGGGCTGAGACCCTCGGTGTAGGAGTTGATGGCAAAGAACAGCGGATCGTCGCTGAGGACCTGCTCGGTCAGGGTGATGAGGTCGTAGACGTTGTCCTCCAGCTTCCAGATCTCACCGCCGGGGCCGCGGCCATAGCTGGGCGGGTCCATGATGACGGCGTCGTACTTGCTGCCGCGGCGGATCTCCCGCTGCACGAACTTGACACAGTCGTCCACGATCCAGCGGCAGGGGCGGTCGGCCAGATCACTGGCGGCGGCATTTTCCCGCGCCCAGGCCACCATGCCTTTGCTGGCGTCCACATGGGTGACGCTGGCCCCTGCGGCCAGGCAGGCCAGCGTGGCGCCGCCGGTGTAGCCAAAGAGGTTCAGGACCCGGATGGGACGGCCGGCAGCCTTAATTTTTTCCTGGTACCAGGCCCAGTTGACGGCCTGCTCCGGGAAAACGCCGGTGTGCTTAAAGCCGGTGGGGCTGACGATGAGGGTCAGCTCGCCCCAGTGGATCTGCCATTTCTGGGGCAGCCGCTTGTGGTAGTTCCACTGCCCGCCGCCCTTGGCCGAGCGGTAGTACACGGCATCGGCCCTGGCCCACAGGGGGCTGGTCTCGTCGTTTTTCCAGATGACCTGCGGGTCGGGGCGGATCAGCAAAGTCTGCCCCCACCGCTCCAGGCGGTTGTGGTTGGTGGCGTCCAACAGTTCATAATCCCGCCAGCTGTCGGCAGGGCGCATAGGCAATTCTCCTTTTATTCTATACGGTACAACGTCTTATTTATTCAAGATACGCTGTTTGATCATGTCGGCGATGCGGTCGGCGCTGGACTTGATGGCCTCCTGGTCCTCGCCCTCGACCATAACGCGGATCTTCGGCTCGGTGCCGGAAACGCGGACGAGGACGCGGCCCATGCCCATCAGGTTCTGCTGCTGGCTCTCGATGAAGCCGGCGATATACTCATCCTCTTTGTAGGCTTCTTTCTGGGCCTTGTCGGCAGTCAGGTTGATGAGCACCTGGGGGAACTTGGTGTACACGGCGTTCAGGTCGCTCATCTTGGCGCCGTTCTCGGCCTTCTTGCGGGCCAGCACCTTCAGCAGCTTGCCGGCGGTCAGTTCGCCGTCGCCGGTGGTGGAGTGATGCAGGAAGATCACGTGACCGCTCTGCTCGCCGCCGATGGCATAGCCGCGGGCGCGCATCTCTTCCAGCACGTAGCGGTCGCCCACGGCAGTGCGGGCGGTCTCAATGCCTAAAGACTGCATGTATTTCATGAAGCCCAGGTTGGACATGACGGTGACGACGACGGTGTTTCCATCCAGGCGGCCGCGCTCCTTCATATCGGTGCCGACCAGTGCGATGATCTTGTCGCCGTCGATCTCGGCGCCGTTTTCGTCGCAGGCCAGGCAGCGGTCCGCGTCACCGTCAAAGGCGATGCCGCAATCATAGCCGCCCTGCTTGACGGCCGCTTCCAGCGTTTCCAGATGGGTGGAGCCGCAGCCGTCGTTGACGGAGACGCCGTCCTGCTGGGTGCCGATGAAGCCGCACTCGCAGCCAAGGCGCGGGAACAATTCCTGCGCGACCCTGGCGGAGGCGCCGTTGGCGCAGTCGAACAGCACTTTCAGGCCGGTGAGGTCGGCGTCGATATGCTCCTGCAGGAAGTCGACGTAATCCTTTACGCCGGTGCGGCACATCTTGATGCGGCCGATGTCCGCGCCCTCGGCAAGACGAATGTCCGTGCAGTTGTTGAAGACGTGGGCTTCAATCTGGTTCTCGACCTCATCGGGCAGTTTGTAGCCGTCGCCCTTGAAGATCTTGATGCCGTTGAACTCCATCGGGTTGTGGGAGGCGGAGATCATGATGCCGGCGTCGGCATGGTATTTGCGGACCAGGTAGGCCACGCCGGGGGTGGGGATAACGCCCAGCAGCTCTACGTCAGCGCCGACACTGCACAGGCCGGCGGCCAGGGTGGATTCCAGCATATCGCCGGACACACGGGTATCTTTGCCGATCAGGATTTTGGGGCGGTGGCCGTCCAGGCTGGTAAGCACGGCAGCGGTACCGCGGCCGATCTGAAGCGCCAGTTCGCAGGTGAGGTCCTTGCCCGCCACACCGCGGACACCATCAGTACCAAACAATTTACCCATTCTCGTCAGATCCTTTCCTATTGGTTGATTCGGTTGATTCGGTTGATTTATCATTCTATGCCGCTTGTCGGCATGGGGTCAGTGATTTTTCGCCCGAAGCACGTCAGAACATGCTCTGCTGTCCGTCATCCTCATCAAAACGGCGCGGTACTGCCATGTGCAGATGCTCATAGGCCAGGCGGGTCACGCAGCGGCCGCGGGGGGTGCGGGTCAGCATGCCCATCTGCATCAGGTACGGCTCACAGATGTCTTCCAGCGTGACGCTCTCCTCGCCCAATGCAGCGGCCAGCGTTTCGAGACCGACCGGGCCGCCGTTGTACATCTCGATGATGGCGCGCAGCAGGCTGCGATCGAGTTCGTCCAGACCCAGCTCGTCGATGTCCATCCACTTGCGGGCCGCAATGGCGGTCTCTTCGTCGATGGTGCCCTCGCTCTCCACCATGGCAAAGTCGCGGGCGCGTTTCAGCAGGCGGTTGGCGATACGCGGTGTGCCGCGGGCGCAGCGGGCCAGTTCCAGCGCACCTTCGTCGGTGATGGGCACGCCCAAAATACCCGCACTGCGGGTGATGATGCGCCCCAACTCCTGGGGGCTGTACAGCTCCAGCTTGAGCAGGATGCCGAAGCGATCACGCAGGGGGCCTGTCAGCTGACCGGCGCGGGTAGTCGCGCCCACCAGCGTGAACTTGGGCAGGTTGATGCGGATGCTTTGGGCACTCGGCCCTTTGCCGATCATGATGTCCAGCGCGAAATCTTCCAGCGCCGGGTAAAGTACTTCCTCCACCTGGCGGGACAGACGGTGGATCTCATCGATAAAGAGGATGTCGCCCTCCTGCAAATTGGTCAGCAGCGCTGCCAGGTCGCCGGGCTTCTCGATAGCCGGGCCGGAGGTGATGCGGATCTGCACGCCCATCTCCTGCGCCACAATGCCTGCCAGCGTGGTTTTGCCCAGGCCGGGCGGGCCGTAGAGCAGGATGTGGTCCATCGGCTCGCCGCGCTGCTGCGCCGCCCGCAGATAGACTTTCAGGTTGCCTTTGGCTTTCTCCTGGCCGACGTAGTCATCCAGCGTTTTGGGACGCAGGCTGATCTCCTCGGCATCGGCGGGCATGGCGTCCGGGCTGACAAGGCGGGCGGGGTCTACCATATATTCCTGATTCATTGTTTACCCCTTTCAGCGTGCGCGGGACAGGCTGCGCAGCGCCACCTTGATAATATCCTGTACGGGCAGTGTCTCGTCCACGCGGGCCACCGCGGCGGCGGCATCGCTGGGGGTGTAGCCCAGGCTGACCAGCGCCGCCACAGCCTGCGCCGGGGCCGAGCTGGGCGCGGGCGTACCCATATCGCCGGAGAAGCCGTTGCCATTGGCCAGGCCCTTGCCCACTTTGTCTTTCAGTTCCAGGGCAATGCGCTGGGCCAGCTTTGGGCCAACGCCGCTGGCCTTGGTAAACGCCTTGTAGTCGCCGCTGGAGGCCGCCAACGCGACCTTTTCCGGGGACATAATGGACAAGATGGACAGGCCCGCTTTGGGGCCGACGCCGGTAACAGCCGTCAGCATCTTGAAGCAGTCGCGCTGTTCCTCGTTGGCAAAGCCATAGAGGGAAACATCGTTCTCGGTCATGTTCATGATGGTATAGACCGTGCCCTCCTGCCCCGGGGCAGGCAGGGCCTCGCCGGTGGTAGCCGGGACCTGCACATAGTACCCCACACCCGCGCAGCTGATGACAACAGAATCCAGGGATTTTTTCAAAATTTTGCCAGTCAGACAATAGATCATGGTTGGCTTCCTTTTTTATAGTAATAGTACTTTTAGCTAAATGGTTGGTGTTTTTTGCAGGGACTATGCCCTGCTGCCCACTTTACGGTTTGCTATATTAAAAGTTTCTTTGCCTACTTTCTTTTCAAAGAAAGTAGGTTATCGTACCGGCGTACCCATCAGGCGGCTGCGGCTGCAATGGCAATGGGCGATGGCCATACCCAGGGCGTCGGCGGTGTCGTCTGGCTTGGGTATGGTCTCCAGATGCAGCATCATGCGGGTCATCTCCTGGATCTGCTTTTTCACAGCCTTGCCGTAGCCGGTGATGGCCTGCTTGACCTGCATGGGCGTGTATTCATAGATCGGCACACCGCACTGGGCCGCCGCCAGCAGGATGACCCCGCGTGCCTCGGCCACGCCGATGACGGTGGTCTGGTTGTGCTGGTAGTAAAGCTTCTCGATGGAGAGGGCTTCGGGCTTGTAGCGTTTGCAGATGTCCAGCACGCCCTCGTAGATCTCGACCAGGCGCTGCTCAAAGGGGGTGTCTTTCTCGGTAACGACCGCCCCGTAGCCCACCGGCGCGAACCGGTTGCCCACATATTCTACAACGCCCCAGCCTACAATTGCGTAGCCGGGATCGATACCAAGGACCCGCAAGTCTCTACACCTCCCCACTTTAACTGGTATAGTATACCACAAAAAGGTGTGTGCGTCCACAGCGGCGGGGCGGTTTTTGGCCGCTTGAGGGGACGTTTTCGACTTTTTTCAGAAAAATTTCAAATTTCTTGAAAAAAGTGCTTGACTTTTCTCTTTGTGTCTGGTATTATAGCATACGTCGCCGGGAGACACGGCGCCGACAACAAAATATGGACGGTTAGCTCAGCTGGTAGAGCATCTGCTTGACGTGCAGGAGGTCACAGGTTCGAGTCCTGTACCGTCCACCAAAAAAATACCGTAGATTCGTTAGAATCTACGGTATTTTCTTTTTCAAGTACACATTTTAGTACACACTTGCCTATTTTCTCTGCAAGCTATGTACCAAATCATTATACACTTCCGGCCGTGCTTCTTTCAGCGCATCCATAAAGGCACCCCCGCACATGGTGTATCCTTCCATGCGCGGGGGTACCTTGTATTTACTGTTTCTTTTTCCTCCGGCTTACGCCCCAGGCGATGCTGCCCAGGAGCGCCAAGGCGGAGACAAGTTCGAAGCCGCGCCAATAGGCGGGGGCCTGGTAGGCGATTATGATCGTACCGGTGTAGCCCGCCGGGATGTTCAGGGTGATGCGGGCGTTCTCGCCGGTGCCGAGGGGGTGTTCCTCGCCGGTAGCTTCGTCCACGGCATGGTAGTGGCCGTAGTTGAAAATAGGCACCGAGATGTCGGCGGCCTCGCCGTCATTTTCCACTTCCAGATAGGCCTTGCCGCCCCGCTTCTCGTAGGAGAGCAGGTTCAGGTCGTCGCTGCCCGGCTTTGGCTGTGCCCAGATGGTCTCGTAGGCGCTGGTACCGTCGATGAGGTACTCGCCCACGCCGGTGGACGGCGTCGGGTCCATCTTGCGGAACGTATTGTACGCTGCTTCCTTTTGCCCTTTCAGCATCTGGGTCTGCATCACGCCGGTCATCAGCAGGGCGCAGGCCGCAAGGGTAACTGCCGCGCCCTTTGCCAGACGGACGTTCTTTTCCTTCAGCAGCTGAACCGCCAGCACAACAGCCAGGCAAAGCAGTACTGTTGCCAGCGAGAGGAACCGCCACGGGTACTGGAACAGGCCAATCAGCTTGCCCACCGTGCGGCCCAGCCAGTTGTGGAAGCTGTCCCACGGGAACACATGTATGGACAGTACCGTTGCCAGCATCGCAAAGCCAAATGCTGCCTGCATGCGGTGCAGGGTATCCCTGTCGTGCCAGCTTTCCCGCCGCAGCAGGCAGTAAAGCACCAGCAGCAGCCCCACCACCAGTGGCAGGCCGAACGACAGTGTCATATCCGGGTTTGTGCCCGAATCCGCCCCACTGAATCCCGGCCCAAACGGGCTGAACAGCTGCACCAGATACGTTCCCTGGTTCTGGATCTTGCCGATCAGCGGGCCGTTGACCATCAAATTGATCTCGTGCGTCGAGATCAGGAACGGGAAGAAATACCAGGCGCTCAGCGCCACAGCCAGCAGCGCCGCCTTGACCCAGGCCAGCAGGCGGGCAGGGCGCAGGGTATCCCGCAGGCGCAGCAGGCAGAACACCACCAGCAGCAGCGCGATCAGCTCACAGCTGAGCAGATGGCACTGCACCAGCGCCGCCATGCCAAAGGCCATGGGCGCCCACTGGGCAAAGCGGGGCTTCTCGGTGGTATATATATTATACAGGCCCACCAGCACCAATGGCAGGAAAGTGATGGCCGTGTACTCGCCCACCGAGGCGCGGATGTAGGTGCAGACCAGCCGGTAGCAGGACAGCGTGTACAGCGCCGCGCCCAGCAGGCCCAGCTTGCGGCTGGCGGTAATTTTGCCAAAGCTGCAATAGGCAATGATGGCGGTGGACAGTGTCACCGCAAAGATGTACACCTGATAGCAGGTGCGCAGCGGCAGCCAGGCGTTGTACAAAAGAGCCGGCAGCGTCAAAAACAGTTCGCAGTAGCACAGGGAATTAGCGTAGCCATAGCCGTTCAGGCTGTCAGTGGTCATGCGCACCGGGAACTGCCCGTAGGACAGCTCCGCCGCCATGGCCGAAATGCGCTGCAAATGGTAGTCTATATCGTGCCCGAAGTAGAGATAGTTGCTGAACAGCGGCAGGCAGGCCGCCACCGTGATGCCCGCCAGGATCAGCGGCACCGCGTACTTGCGGCGGCGCGCCGGGGCATCCGTGTCCCCGCGGGCAAACAACAGCAGCAGCGCCAGGTCCAGCACCGCCGCCAGCAGCACGAAGATGACCAGCCGGGTCAGGCGGTAGATGGGCTGCTCGGTCAGAGTAATGCCGTACAGGTAAAGCTGGCCTTCGCCGTAAGTCAGGGTCGCGGTCAGGTCCTGCATTCTGGCGCCGTAACCCACCCACAGGCGGGTGGTCACCGTTCGGTGGCAGTCGTCCAGCGTTACGGCGTCGGCACTAATGGCTGAGGGGTTGCCCTTGCTGGCAAAGGACAGCGAACCCGCGCTGTACAGTGCGTTAAAGGTGGGCGCGTCCGGCATCTGGCAGGAGAAATACTGCACCGTCACCTCATACGCGCCGGAGCGCATTGCGCTGCCTGCCGTAGAAAAGCTGATGGCCTTATCCTCCGGCGGGGTGAAGTCCTCGCTGTTGTTCCAGATTTGCAGCGCCGTCCCGTCCTCGTTCACAGCGGCGATCTGCGGGTAGTCGATGCTAAAATCCGCCGGGGTCAGCTGCAGTTTGTAGGGTGCGCCGAACAGCGATGCTGCCAGCGAGGCCAGCACAGCAGCCTCCAGCAGGAGCACCACGGCAAACCAGCGGTTCGTGCGCAGCAGTTCACGCAGTTTTTTCATACAAAGGGGCCTCCTCAGCCGTCCCAGATCATGACTTTGGCGTTCAGGATGGAGGTGTCCTCCACCGTGGCGATGTACTCGCCCTTCTCATTGCGGGGGGTGCGGTCGCAGTCCAGCAGGCAGATCTGGCGGGCTTCCTCGGTGCCGTCGGCCAGGCGCACCTTGTACTTGATGACCGCATTGTCCGGCACCAGCGCACCCTGCACGTAGACCCGCATGCCGTCCATCACCTCGCCGGTGTCGTCGGTCAGGCGGCCGCACCAGGCCAGGTCATAGCCGCCGTAGTTGCGGTAGGTCTGGTAGGCGTAAAGCGTGCCGTGGCCGGAGGGCAGCTCGATGCCCGGCATCTGGGCGTGGAGTTCCCGCCCGGCAAAACGGCAGAAGAAATTCGTCTCGGCCTGGGTATTGGTGTCCCAGACGTTCTCATTGCAAAGGATCAGGTCGTCGGCCGTGACCTCATCGGCCAGGCCGGCGCGGATGGTATCGGCAAAGAAGTTGTAGGCTTTCAGGTTCTCAGCGTGGTGGGTGCGCAGACAGCCGCGGGTGAACGCGCCGTTGGCGGCAATACCCGCCGCCAGCACCACCGCCAGCAAAGCGCGCAGCACGGCCGAGGGAACTTTCGGCAGACGGCAGCACAGTTCGGCCAGCGCCGCCACGCCTGCCGCCAGCAGCAGGCCCAGGCCCACCGAACTGGCTGCCGCGGGGATGTAGCCCCACTTCCAGGTGATGACCTCTGGCTGCTGGTAGCGGGCCGACAGGGCCAGCAGCGCCGCCGGGGCAGCCCACAGCCCCAGGCCCAGCAGGGCCAGGCCACCCAGGGACTTGCCGCTGACCTTTTCCCTGGGAACGGCAAACAGCAGCGCCGCTACAGCCAGCAGCCCCAGCACAAAGGGCCAGAGCATGTCGCCCTTGCTGATGGTGCCGCAATCCTGCCCCTGCAGCCAGGGACCCAGAAACGGGATGGACGCGGCCATCTGCTGCACGGTCACACGGGCCACGTTGGGGATGTCCAGCGAAAGCTCATTGCCGGTGCCGCCGTGGCGGGAACTGGCAAAGTGGAAGCAAAACGCCACCGCCATGCCGCCCAGCACCGGGGCCGAGGCCCGCAGGCCGCCCCGCACACTGCGGGTGTACACCACCCACAGCAGCAGCGCCAGCACGGCGTAGACATAGCCGGTCTCGTAAGTGCCGCAGGCGATAAACGCCAGCACGGCCGCCGCCACGCCCCAGGCGCGATGGTGGGACTCGTGCAGGTAAAACAGGCACAGCCAGCTGGCCGCCGCCCAAAGCAGCGTGCGCTGGGGCACGGCGTAGTAACTGTACATGCCCTCGTTAAAAATAGGAGCCGCCGCCAGCGCCAGACCAAAGGCGCCCAGAGCCAAGGCATTGCTGCGGCTGAGCTTTGCCGCCACGCGGCTGACCAGGAAAGCCGCCGCGCCCGTCATGGCAATGATGTACAACCGGTAGCTGGCCAGCGTGCGGTAAAACAGCAGCGCCACCGCGTTGGGGTAGTGGAACGGGAAGAACCGCACCTGCTTTAATAAAAAGAAGCTCAGCCGCTCCTTTAGGTCCTGCAAGGCATACTGCCAAAAGGACATGCGGCCCATATCGTACAGCCATCCGTTCAGGGTCAGCTTGTCGTCGCCCTCGGCCGGTACGCTGATGGTCACCCGCAGGTACATAACAGCCGCCGCAAATACGGCCAGATACAGCACCGCCAGCGCCGCCCGCCGGACCGCTGTGTTTTGTTTTTTCATATCGTTCCTCCCCTTGCCGGGATATAGTCGTAGATAAGGGTATTATAGCATAGCCGGGCATTGCGTGCAATCTGCGCGGATACAAAAAGCCCCGCACGCAGGCGGCGGGCCTGTATGCGGGGTTGGTATGCTTTTGTATGTATGGTAAACGCCGCCACACTAGGCTTCGGCCTGCTGCGGCGTGACCGGCGGGCGCAGGTAGGCGGCCGTACCAATGGGCAGGTAGATTTTCTCCTTGTGTTTGCAAAAAGTATTTTACCACATTTTTTCGCGTTTTTTCAAAGGCAGTTTTCCACAAAAATACCACGCCGCATGCATGGGCAAAATGCCTATACAAAGCAAAAAGAGGAGCACCGAAGTGCTCCCCGTTGCGAGTTATTGCAGTTTAGTCCAGCTTCATGTCGCCGTCTTTGATCCAGCCCCACTTGCGCAGGACCTCGCAGAAAACAACGCTCAGCACGGCGGGCAGGACGAAGCAGATCAGCACAAGGCCCACCCAATCAAAGGCGGTAACGGCCTTGCCGGCCTCGATCCAGCCGGTGTAGACGCCGATCTGGCCCACCAGGCCGCAGGTGCCCATGCCGCTGGAGACCGCCGGGCCGTTCATTTCCAGGCGGAACAGGCAGGTGGCGATGGGGCCGGTGATAGCCGCCGCCAGCGTCGGGGGGATCCAGATGCGGGGATTGCGCAGGATGTTGGGCATCTGCAGCATGCTGGTGCCCAGGCCCTGGCTGACCAGGCCGCCGACGCCGTTCTCGCGGTAGCTCATAAAGGCGAAGCCGATCATCTGGGCGCAGCAGCCAGCCACAGCCGCACCGCCTGCCAGGCCTGTCAGGCCCAGGGCCGCGCAGATGGCCGCACTGGAGATGGGCAGCGTCAGGGCCACGCCTACCAGCACGGAAACGACAATGCCCATCAGCAGGGGTTGCAGCTCGGTGGCCCACATGATGACGTTGCCCACAGCGCTGGCGACCGCACCGATGCTGGGGGCGCAGAAGGCGCTCAGGCCCACACCCACCAAAATGGTGACCGCCGGGGTGACGAGGATGTCGACCTTGGTCTCTTTGCTGACCAGCTTGCCGACCTCGGTGGCGATGATGGCGATGAGGTAGACGGCCAGGGGGCCGCCTGCACCACCCAGTTCATTGGCCGCGCCGCCGACAGCGATCAGGCTGAACAGCACCAGCTGCGGGGCGTGCAATGCGTAACCGATGGACGCCGCCATGGCCGGGCCAGCGATAGCCGCCGCATAGCCGCCCGCCGTGACCAGGAACGCAAGCCCCAGCTGCTGTCCCAACGTCTTGATGATGGTGCCGATCAGCAGGCTAGCGAACAAGCCCTGGGCCATGGCGCCCATGGCGTCGATGCCGTAACGATGCGCCGAGATGACAACATCTTTGCGCTTAAAAAATGTACTTACTGCCTCCATAGATACTTTCCCTCTTTCTGCTTGTTAAATTTTTGTACAAGGGTCAAGGTGATTATAATACAGCCGCCCCACAATTGCAACCCAAAGCGGGAAAATCGTGGACAATGATTGAAAACGCGGGGAAAATGCGATACAATGGCAACAATGACCTAAAAGGAGGTCCCATCATGGTTGAGACTTTTACCGTCCACATCACACCCTATGACCTGGACCGCAACACCTTTATCTATCTGCCGGATAATTGGCAGACCAGCGGCAGGCGCTATCCCGTCATCTACATGTTTGACGGCCACAACCTGTTTTTTGATTCCACCGCCACCTTTGGCACCTGCTGGGGGCTGAAAGACTATCTGGACGCCCACCCCAACGCCATTGTGGTCGCGCCCGAGTGCAACCACGAGGGAAACAAGCGCCTGGAAGAATACTGCCCCTACGACAGCGATTGGTTCGACGGCATCCACGGCACCGGCAAACAGTACATGGATTGGCTGGTGAACGAGCTGAAGCCCGCCATCGACGCCAAGTATCCCACCCTGCCCGACCGCGGGAACACAGCCATCGGAGGCTCCAGCATGGGCGGCCTGATGAGCCTGTACGCAATCACTGCTTATAATAAGGTATTCAGCAAAGCGGCATGCCTGTCGCCGTCGGTACGCATCTGCCTGCCGCAGGTCAAGGCCGAGCTGAAAAAGGCCAAGCTTGCCCCGGACACGCGGGTGTACCTCAGCTGGGGCGAAAAAGAGGGCAAAGGCAAGCACCAGCTGGCCCAGTACACCGCCAACGCCTTGGCCGTTACCCGCGGGTTAAGCGGCAAGGGTGCCGAGGTGTACCCTTATTTGCAGATGAATGGAAAGCATTGTGAAGCTGATTGGCGGAAACAACTGGGACGGTGCTTTAAGTTTTTGTTCGGATGGAAGGAGAGGTAAAGTTTTATTATTTCTGACGAGGCGGCAAACGAAAGCCGCAAACACAAAAAAGGAGGAACCCAAAATGTCAAAAGCCGTAATCTTCTTTGCCCAGGGGTTAGAGGAATGTGAAGCCCTGCTTTGCGTTGATATTCTCCGCCGTGCGGGGGTCGAAGTCACCATCGCCGCTGTGGGCAAGGAGCACATCGTTACCAGCGCCCGCCAGGTCAACGTCGTGGCCGACGCCCTGGCTGAGGAGCTGGACTACGCCCAGTTCGACGCCTGCATCCTGCCGGGCGGCATCCCCGGCGTGCCCAACCTGAAAGCCGACACCACCGTGCGTCAGGTCTGCACGGATTTCGCTGCCGCGGGCAAAAAGGTCTGTGCCATCTGCGCCGCGCCCACCGCGCTGGCCGCCTTCGGCGTGCTGCAGGGCAAAAAAGCCACCGTCTACCCCAGCATGGACGCCGACCTGACCGCCGCCGGGGCCGCCTACACCGGCCTGCCGCTGACCATCGACGGCAACATCATCACCGGCGAGGCCCTGGGCGCTGCCATCCCCTTTGCCTTGGCTATCGCCCGTGAGCTGGCCGGTGCTGACGCCGCCGCCCGCGTCAAGAAAGCCATCGTCTACCAATAATTCCACGCCTATACGCAAAAAGTTCCCGGTGCATCACGCACCGGGAACTTACTTTTTATCAGCTTATTTGCGGCCGCGCTGGAGTTCGATCCAGGCAAGGTCGCCGCGCTCCAGGCCATGGATCAGCACCTCGGCCGTGGCGATGTTGGTCGCCACCGGGATGGTGTGCATGTCGCACAGGCGCAGCAGGGTCACATCGTTGGGCTCGCCGGGTTTGGCGCCCACGGGATCGCGGAAAAACAGCAGCATATCCACTTCGCCGCAGCCGATCATGGCCGCGATCTGCTCCGAGCCGCCGCGCCCGCCCGGATACAGGCAGCGCACCGGCAGGCCGGTGGCGTCGTGAACGATCTTACCGGTGACACCGGTGGCCACCAGCTCATTTTCCGACAGGATTCGGACATATGCGGTACAGAACTGCGCCATCAATTCCTTGCGGGAATCGTGGGCGATCAAGGCGATCCTCATTGCTGTTTTCCCCCCCCTGGGAGTGTGTAAGCGTTTACTATACGCTATGGCGTGTACGAACTATTTATTATAATAAGATACCTGTGCAAAAAAAGCAAGTCCTGCAGCCTAAAACCTGTTAAAAATTTGCACATCTTTTACCCAATCCGGCAATTTTCACAAACCAAGCTGTGAAAGTTTAGCTAAACCGCGCGGCGCAACCATGCTATAATGAGAAAAAGAAGCTGCACCCGCAGCTTGCAAAGGAGGAATCCCCATGAAGAAATCCGCCCAAACTGTCATCCGCCCGGATGCCTGCTATACCATCGCTGCTGCCAACGGCCGCGTGCTGGAGGTGGCTGATTTCAACACCGAGAACGGTGCTTCGGTGCGCCTGTGGAGCTACGAGGGCCAGCCCTGGCAGCAATGGTTTTTTGTAGAGGCCGGGGAGAATGAATATCGCATCAAGAACCGCTTTACCGGCAAGGTCATGGACCTGGCGCTTTCCGGCGTAGAGAACGGCACCTGGGTACACCAGTGGTCGGCCACGTCTGGCGCAGGCCAGCGCTGGCAAATCGTGGATGCCGGCGGCGGCAAGGTAAAACTGCGCAATGTGCTGGCCGATAAGGTCATCGACCTGGTGGGCATGCGCGTGGAAAACGGCACCCAGGCCCAGATCTGGCAGGACGTTTACGGTGAGAACCAGCTGTGGAAGCTGAATCCCGTGCCGGATCGTCTGCTGGAGCGCACCGCTGAGCCACCCAAGCCGACCCGTTCCGCCCCCAAGAAGGCCGCCGCCAAGACCACCCGCACCCAAACCGGCAAAAAGGCCGCCGGCAAGAGCGCACGACGCGGGAGTAAGAATAAGTAACGCCTTATTGGCTCTCTCCGGGAGAGCGCTGTCGCTGCAGGTGACCGAGGGAGGGAGCATATAAAATAGCTGTCTCTCCCCCACCCGCTCCGCGGGGAGTCCTCTCCCAGAGGCAATGTCACCTAGTCAGCACCAAAAAGAAATAGAAACCAGCCCGCAGGATTCCCCATCAAAGATTCCGCGGGCTGATTTATTTGTGTTTTCAAGAAAAATGACACTGGGAGAGATGAACCTCATAAGCAAGGCTTCAGCAACAGGTAAACTGATTTTACTTCGGAAGAATTACATACAATGCGTCTATTGTCAAGTATTTAAGACAATACCGCATAATTCTAAGCACCGCTCCGGCGGGAATTGTGCGGTGTTGCCTTAGAAGAAAAAATCCCTCTGCACTACTTCTTGCGTTGGTATAGAGGGATTCGCTTGTTTAACTAAGTGACCTTGGCCATTTTCGCTCCTCTTTTTTTATTTTACACTCTGTTCATGCCCTGTTCACGAAGTGTATATTCAGGGGCAGTTATCCACAGTGTATACGGGTTATCCACGTTGAAATTGTTGAAAACCCTGTTGAAAGTGTGGAAAACTTTCCCCCATTGCACGTGCCTATGGTCGAAAACCTTTGGAAAACCCCGTGGAAACACGAAACACCGCTGCGGAAAACTTTCGCCCCCGCCACCTTCCGACAAGAGAACTGTTGCACTTCCCCGTGGAAAATGCTACAATAAATTGGTATATCTTTAACTAACAGGAGGGTTTTGCCCATGAACAATTGGATCGACCGGCTGGAGCGCCGCTACAGCCGCTTTGCCATCCCCTATCTTGTCAATGGCCTTATGGTCGGCCAGCTGGCCGCGGGCCTCATCGTGCTGCTCATCGACTGGCAGTTCAGCGGGTTCATCTCCCTCAGCCGCAGCGCCGTGCTGCACGGGCAGATCTGGCGGCTCATCACGTTTTTGTTCCAGCCGGTGTGGCTGGGCGGCGCGCTGGGCATCCTGAATCTGGTGTTCTACTTCTGGATCGGCAACTCGCTCACCCGTGCCTGGGGCGATTTCCGCATGACGCTCTTCATCGCACTGGGCGTGCTGGGCGCCTGGATCAGCTGCTTTTTGGCGGGCGGCGCCTCGCCGGACGGCATCTTCCTGAGTATGATGTTCGCCTACACCTGGATGTGGCCGGAGCAGGGCGTGCTGCTGTTCGGCATCATCCCCTTTAAAATGAAGTACCTGGGCTGGTACGAGCTGTTCGTCTGGGTCGTGCAGTTCCTGATGGGCAGCCTGCCCACCAAGATCAGCCTGGTGCTGAGCCTGCTGGGCTTCCTGGTGTTCTTTGGCCGCGAGGTGTTTGACTGGTGCCGCGATACCCTGACCGGCTACAAGCGCCGCCGCGACTGGGAAAACCGCAACCGCTGACCGTTTACGCACCCCGAGCGCAAAAAGATAAAAGGAGTAATTACCATGAAACTGATCACTGCGATCGTCAATAAAGAGGATTCCAAAAACGTCTGCAACCAGCTATTGAAAAACAAGTTCTACGTCACCCGCCTGGCCACCACCGGCGGCTTCCTGATGGCAGGCAACATGACCCTTCTCATCTGCACCGAGGATGAGAAGGTCGACGACTGCATCGGCATCATCTCCCAGTGCTGCAAGCAGCGCACCGAGATCGTGCCCGGCACCGCCACCCTGGGTCTGGGCATCGAGAGCGCCCTGCCCATGGAAGTGACCGTGGGCGGCGCTACCGTCATGGTCACCAACGTGGAGCGTTTTGAAAAGCTGTGATGCTGGAACGCCTGGCCGGTAACACGGCCTTAAAGTCAGAGCTGGGCGCGGCCCTGGGCGCCGGGCGGCTGCCTCACGCCATTTTGCTGGTGGGCGAGCCGGGCTGCGGCGCGGGCTTTGCGGCCCGCTGCCTGGCGGCGGATTACCTCTACCCCCAGGGCGGCCCCCATGCCGAGGCCGTGCTGAAAAAAGAGGATACCGAGTGCCTGGTCCTGCAGGGCGAGGGCGCCAGCGGGCAGATTGCCGTTAAGCGGGTACGGGAGATGCGCGAAGCCATTCAGCGCTCGGCGCTGTCCACCGATGCGGCGGGCCGCGTGCTGTTCATTTACGGTGCGCAGAACCTAAACGGTTCTTCGGCCAACGCGATGCTGAAAATTATTGAGGAACCGCCCGAGGGCGTGCTGTTTGTGCTGACCGCCACCAGCGCTGCCACCGTGCTGCCCACCATCCGCAGCCGGTGTGCCGCCTATACCATCGCTCCGGTGCCCACCGACGAATGCGCCGCCCTGCTGACCCGCAAGGGCCTGCCCGCCCGGCTGGCCCAGGAGCTGGCTTTTTTGTACGAGGGGCACATCGGCACGGCACTGCAGGCCTTCCGCAACGATACGTTCAAAGCCGCCCTGGGCCTTGCCAAGGAGCTGTGCAGCTACGCGGCCCAGAACGACACCTACCGCACCCTGGTGCTGGTGACCAAGTACGAGCGTGACCGCGAGAGCTTTCTGGCCCTGCTGTGGCAGCTGGATCAGCTGTGCAGTGCGGTGCTGCGCCGCCCCGCCTATGGGGCTGAGCAGTGCGGCGGCCTGACGCCGGACCGCGCCGCGCGGATCTTACAAGTCAGCGCTGCAACGCGCAAAACCGTAACAGGCAACGGCAACCTGCGTCTGGCGGTGGCGGTATTTGCCGCTGAGGCTGCCCGGTAAAACCATGTACCAACGGCATTTTTGCCTTACAAATAGATAAAGGAACTTCCCATGAAAGTAATTTCTGTAAAATTCAAGGAAAACGGCCGCTCCTATTATTTTGATCCCTGCGATTTCGAGATCAAGGAGGGCGACTACGTCATCGTTACCACGGCCCGCGGCACCGAGTGCGGCGAGGTCGTGCGCGCCTCCCACGAGGTGCCGGGCTTCTCCCGCGAGGTCAAGCCGGTCATCCGCGTGGCCGATGCGGTGGACATCCGCCGCATGCGCCAGAACCGCGCCGACGTGCAGCAGGCCTACACCATCTGCGAGCAGCGCATCGCCGCCCACGGCCTGAAAATGAAGCTGGTGGACGCAGAATATACGCTGGACCGCAGCAAACTGGTGTTCTACTTCACCGCTGACAACCGCGTGGACTTCCGCGAGCTGGTCAAGGACCTGGCCTCCCAGTTCCACACTCGCATCGAGCTGCGCCAGATCGGCGTGCGCGACGAAAGCAAAATGCTGGGCGGTTTGGGCCTGTGCGGCCAGCCGTTCTGCTGCAGCCGCTTTTTGAAAAACTTCCAGCCGGTGTCCATCAAGATGGCCAAGGAGCAGGGCCTGAGCCTGAACCCCTCCAAGATCAGTGGGTCGTGCGGACGCCTGATGTGCTGTTTGGCTTATGAACAAAAAAGCTACGAGTACCTGAATTCCATCACGCCGCAGGCGGGCAGCATTGTGCGCACGCCGGACGGTGAGGGAACGGTTATTGAAGTGAACGTTGTGGCGGGCACGCTGAAGGTTCGCTCCAACGTGGAAATCCTGGCACCGCGCATCTATAAACGGGAAGAATGCGTCTACCTGCGGGGCGGAAAACGGGCCCCCAAAGCCCCCGATAAAGAGGACGAATAAGGGACTATAATCCTAGTTAGTTGCGGCTTACCGTCGAAAATTTTCAATATATGGCACTTGCTAATTTTTTTGCAATGTGATACACTATGTATAACGCAGTAGGCAGAGCAAACCCGCTGTGTGCCATACCGGGGAGCAGCCGTGCAGGGCCGGTAAGGGTACAATACCATTCAGCACGGAGATAAGGAGTTCACGATGGCTCATACCGTTTCCAGCGAGTGCGTTGCTTGCGGTGCATGTGTTGATACCTGCCCCGTTGGTGCAATCAGCATGGAGGACAAGGCTGTTGTCGATGCAGCTTCCTGCGTCGATTGCGGTGCTTGCGAGGGCGTTTGCCCCACCGGCGCTATCCAGGCTGAATAAGCTATTTTGCGCTTAAAGCGTGACCTGTATCCGCAGGTTGCGCTTTTTTTGTTTGCTTTTTTTATGTGGCGGCTTTCGTTCCGCGCCACCCTGCGGCGCTTCACACGTTTTAACAGCTTTCTTCCGTTATGTGTTCCTTCTGGAGACCCAAAAGACAGGCCCAGGTAAGCCTGCCATTATAAAAGGCCCTGCCGCAAGGTAGGCAGGGCCGATAGGGCACATAATTAAAATTTATTCAAACGCATTATCTTCATCAGGAATTTCTTCGGCAACAGCGTTGCCCTCGGCATCGATCCCTCGGCGGTCCAGCATGGCGTGGATGAACTCCTGCGCCAAACCGTACAACGTGGCAAACACCGGCACGCCGATGACCATGCCGGGGATGCCCAGCAGATCCCCGCCCACTACGATGGAGAACAGCACCCACAAAGCCGAAATGCCGATGGACTGGCCCAGGATCTTCGGGCCGATAAAATTGCCGTCAAACTGCTGGATGATCAAAATCAAGATGCAGAAGATCAGCGCCTGGATGGGGTTGACCAGCAGCAGGATGAAGATGCTGGGCACCGCGCCAATGAACGGGCCGAACACCGGGATAATGTTGGTGATGCCGATGAACACGCTGATCAGCACAGCAAAGTCCAGCCGCAGCACCGTCATGCAGACAAAGGTAATAACGCCGATGATGGCGGAGTCGATGATCTTGCCGATGAAGAAACCGGTGAAGTTATCGTTGGCATAGTGGCAGATGCGCAGCGTCTGCTCGGCCGCACGGTGGGGCAGCAGCGCATGGGTCACGGTGCGCAGCTGGTGCAGCAGGTGCTCCTTGTCTGCCAGCATGTAGATGCTGGATGCAATCGCCGTAAAGACATTGACGAAGTTGCCCGCCACATTGCCCATGGTGGACATGATCTGCGGCAGGGCCGTTTTGCCTAGGCTGTAGACCTCGTTGAGCATGGCCTCGGAATCATCCAGCATTTTAATGGCGCGGTCCAGATCCACACCGTAGCGCCCCTGGACGAACAGCAGCATTTCCTGGATGCCGTTGATATACTGCGGTACATTATTAAACAGCGTCATAATGCTGTTTACGATCTGCGGAATGACCAGCCAGGCCAGCAGCACGATCAACAGCACCGCCACCAGGTACGCCAGCAAAATGGCTACCCACCGCCAGCGCTTGGAATATTTCAACAGTTTGGCGTGGAAAAACCGCACCATGGGGTCTAAAATGTAGGCAATTACGATACCCCCGAAGAAGGGGGACAAGATGCCCATCAGTGCGCCGAACCCGCCCAGGAAATAGCCCAGGTTGTTCAGCAGCAGGTAAAATGCAATACCGGCGCATACAATGGCTATCCAATCCAAGATGCTTTCCGGCTTTTTGTCAATAAAATGCTTTCCGCTCACAATTCCTTGCCTCTCTCAATCATTGCCCGTTTGGCTTATCCACTTTATTGTACTTGCATAGGGGGGCATGGTGCAAGAGGCAAATTGTTAATTTTTTGCCTTTTTTGTAACAGTTTTTTCCTGCGGGGCGGGCGGTGGTTCCTCAGGCAGGCCGCGGGCCGTCAGCCCGGCGCCCACCGCCTGCCGTGCCAGCGCTGCCAAAACGGCCAGCGTGGGCACACCGGCTACCATACCGGGGATGCCAAACAGCTCGCCGCCCACCACGATGGCCAGCAGCACCCCCAGCCCGGATAGCCCCGTGGCCCCGCCCAAAATGCGCGGCGCAATGAAGTTGCCGTCGATCTGCTGCACGGCCAGGATAATAATCAGGAACTCTGCCGCCTGCAGGGGTGACTCCAGCAGCAACAGCAGCACCCCCGGCACTGCGCCCAAAAACGGCCCCAGCACCGGCACGATGTTGGTCGCGCCCACCATCACGGCGATCAGCGGCGCGTAGTCCAGCCGCAAAAGCAGCATCAGGGCAAAGGTCTCGGTGCCAACCAGCAGTGCGTCCACCAGCTGCCCGCCGATGTACCCACTAAAAGTTCGGTCCGCCAGCTGAAACACTGCGACCAGCTGTCCCACCGTCCGGGACGGCAGGGCGGCCCGCAGGCAAAGGCGGACGCTGTGCAGCAGCTTTTCCTTGCCCAGCAGCAGGTAGATGCTGGCGGCCAGCGCAATGCCCGCATCGGCCGCCGCCCCGGCCGTGTTGGAGGCTGCTTTGGCTGCAGCCTGCGCTGCCCGGCCCGACCACGCCGCGAACTCGCTTTGCAGCCGGGCGGTCAACTGCTGCAAAATCGCGTCCATCGTGGCGGTATCCACGCCAAAGGTGGCCTGTACCCAGGCCAGCAGGCGGCGCAGTGTTTCCTCGTAGGCGGCCAGTTTGCCGAACAGCGAGGTCACGCTCTGCGCCAATTGCGGCAAGATCAGCCACAGCAGCAGCCCCGCCGCGCCAAACAACAGCGCGTAACTCACCGCCGCTCCGGCCCCGCGCCGCCCGCCAAACCACTTGGCCGCCAGCCATCGGGTGGGGATGTCCAGCACGTAGGCCAGCACCAGCCCCCACAAAAACGGCCGCAGCATCACGGCCAGCTGCCCCAGCGCCGCCGCCAGCGCGGGCAGCTGTGCTACCCCGCCAAAGATCAGTGCCGTACCCAGCGCCAGCCCCAGCCAATCCCCCACCGTGCGGGGCGTGCGGCCCAGCCAATGTTTCATAGTGTATCCTCCTGTGTTTTTCTTCTATCTGTTTTTCTTCTATCCTACCCGACCCGCCCCGTGGGAAAGCGCGAAACCAGGCCGGAATCCATTGAAACACCGCCCTTTTTATGCTATGATACAGGTACGACCCAAAAGGGAGGCATCGCCATGACCCATACGACCGTGACCGCCGCCGAAATGAAGGCGCTGGAAAAAGCTGCTAACGACAACGGCCTTTTGTACATACAGATGATGGAAAACGCCGGCCGCGCCGCCTTTGCCCAGCTGCGCCGCCGCTTGCCCGGCCCCGCCCGGCTGCTGGTGGCGGCGGGCAGGGGCAACAACGGCGGGGACGGCTTCGTCATGGCCCGGGTGGCCGCCAAACAGGGCTGGCAGGTGCAGGTGCTGCTGGCTGAGGGCGAGCCGAAAACGCCCGACGCTATCACCAATTTTGGATCATTACGCGATCTGCCCGTAGAAATTCTGCACGATGCGGCATCTGCCGCCCCGGCGGATGCGGTGGTGGATGCGCTGTACGGCACGGGCTTCCATGGCACTTTGCGCCCGGCGGGCCGCGCAGCCTGCGATTTAATGAATCGGCAGCACCAAAACGGTGCACTGCTGCTGGCGGTGGACCTGCCCAGCGGCATCAACGCCGATACCGGCGCGGTAGCCGAGGGTGCCGTGCGTGCAGACCTGACCGTGACCTTCCACCGCGCCAAACCGCTGCATTACATGCCGGGATCTGCCCATTATTGCGGCGAGGTGGTAGTGGCGGACATCGGCATCGGCGCTTACGCCGACGGCCAAAAAGAGGAGTAAAGCAACATGGGACGTTCATCCACGCGGGAAAACAAGACCCGCTACCAGTTGGCCCGGGAGGAACTGGGCCTTTCCCGCGAGAAAGCCAGCGAACTGCTGGAGACCATCGCGCCCGAGCGCATCTAAAAAATCGAGAGCGAGCGCAGCCTGCCCCGGCCGGACGAAGTGCTCATCATGGCGGAAAAGTATAAAACACCGTCGCTTTGCAACTATTTTTGCGCGCGGCAGTGCCCCATCGGCCAGCAGTACGTGCCCGAGATCCGCAGCAGTGAGCTTTCGGACATCGTGTTGAAAATGCTGGCCTCCCTCAACGCTATGGACCGCAAAAAGGAGCGGTTAATTGAAATTGCCGCCGACGGCACCATCAGCAAGGATGAGATCGACGACTTTGTGCGCATCCAGAAAGAGCTGGAGCGCATCTCGGTCACGGTGGAAACGCTGCAGCTTTGGGTGGAAAAGATGCTGGCCAACGGCAGGATCGACACTGAGGCCTATAATAAGGAGTCGGAAGCGCCGTAATTTCTCTCCACAGGGAAAAATAGCGCCGTTATTTTGCTGATTTTATCCTGTTTGTGCAATAAATAAGCGTGTATAATCGTATTCACAACAAAGGAGTGAATACATATGATTTCGTTAGCTGCCTTATTTCTGTTCGGTTGGTTCTTCTTCAAAAGCGTGGGGCTGGCGTTCCGGGTAGCCTGGTGCGCCGCCAAGGTGGTCGCAGCTGTGCTCTTCATGGTGGCTCTGCCGCTGATGGTGGTGGGCCTGCTCATTGGGAGCATCATCAAGCTGGCGCTGCCGCTGCTGCTCATCGCCGCCGCGTTCTATTTGCTGAAAAGCTGCGCATAACCGCACAAAAGACACCGCTGTGTGGCCGTAAATGGCATACACGGCGGTATTTTTGCTTATACTGTATTAAGGCAACACCGCACAATTTCCGCCTGACGGCTTAAGCACCGCTCCGGCGGCTACGGCACGGCATCTGCGTTGCCAAAATGCTCGATAATACACAAAGTATTATCTGCGCTTTTGGCTTAGCAGCTGCCGCACCTCGCTCGCCGTATCGGCACTTAGAATTATGCGGTATTGCCTTAAATTTTAGTTTTAGTCCACCACGGGGATGTTCAGCCCAAACTCCAGCGGGCGGAACCGGGGGCAGACATTCTCGGCCGTGCAGATGACCGAGGCCGCCAAACGGCTGCCGATCTCGCAGGCTTCCGGCAGTGTCTTGCCGTAGGTCAGGCCAATGACCGTACCGGCGAAGAAGGCGTCCCCCGCGCCGGTGGTGTCGATGACATCCACCTTTTTGGCGGGCACAACGCCGCTTTCGCCGTTGGATCGCGCATATACAGCGCCCTCGCCGCCCATGGTCACCACCATGCAGGGGATGTTGGCGCTGTGTACGTTAGTAGCCAGCGTGCGGCACATCTCCTCGGGGGCCATGTGGTCGTACTCGTCGGAGAAAAGCAGCCCGGCCTCCTGCTGGTTGCAGACGAAGCAGTCGATCTCCTGCAAAAAGGCGCGGCGTTCCATGGCGATGCTCATGTTGGAGATGGCGGCATAGACCTTTTTGTTGTACTTTTTGGCGCAGCGCAAAATCTGCTTGACGGTGTCCTTTTCCAGATCCAGTTCAAAGGCGATGCCGTCGCAGTTGGCAAAAATTTCGTCGCCTTTTTCCTCCAGCAGCCTGGTCAGCGGGGTGGTGTCCGGCCGCTTGGAGATGGCGGCGCAGACGTCGCCGTCGTTGTCAAACACGGCCAGCCAGGTGCCCATGCCGTCGGGCACTTTCTCGATGTATTTGGTGTTCACCTTATGTTTGGCCAGCTTGTCGATAACGTCCTGGCCGGAGCCGGTGTCATCCACCAGGCTGACGAAAGTGGGGCGCAGCTCCACATTGGCAATATCCTCGGCCACATTGCGGCAGACGCCGCCGTGGACCTGCTCGACCCGGCCGGCGTTGCGCCCGCCCGGGATGTAGGTGGATAGCGGATAGCCTTTAATATCTACAAACACCGCACCGATGACTACGATACCCATACGAAAAAGTCCTTTCCTATACCAAGAGATTGCCCATATTGTACCATGGTTCGGCAGGATACGCAATTGTGTTACAACTTCTTCAACTTTTCCAGCCGATTCAGCGCCTCATGCAGCGTCTCATCCTTCTTCGCAAAATGGAAGCGGATCAGGTGGTTCACATCCTCGCGGAAGAAGCTGGAGCCGGGCACGGCGCCTACGCCCACATCCCGGGCCAGCATCTCGCAGAATTCCAGGTCGCTCTTGTAGCCGTAGCGGGAAATGTCCATCAGCACGTAGTACGCGCCCTGGGGCGTGGTGTGCTCCAGCCCGATGGCATCCAGGCCCTGCACAAACAAATCCCGCTTGTGGGTGTAGGTTTTCAGCAGTTCATCGTAATACTCCCGGCCAAAGCGCAGGCCGGGGATGACAGCCTCCTGCAGGGGCGCGGCGGCGCCTACGGTCAAAAAGTCGTGGACCTTATAGTAATCACGTGTCTTTATTGCAACCTGCCCCTTCATCAACGCCCCCGGCGGCCCTGCAAAATGCTTTAAAGAAATTTTCTCTTCGTCGCTTCGTCGCTGTAAAGCGAAAGAAATTTTCGCAAAGCCACGTGAAAACGGCAATGAAAAGTTAAATATCTTACGATTTTTGGGCAATAATTCTCTCTTTGTTAACAAATTATCCAAATATAGTGTGAGTTTTTCGTCTTTTCGGCAATTTTAACAAAAGGGGTTTTCTTTTTTGTAAAAATGTGTTAACATATATTTAACAAAGTGGTCGGCTGGCGGAACCAGATCAGCCCCACTTAAATATTTTGGAGGAATGCTTTTATGATGAAGTATCTGCAAAAGCTCGGCAAAGCGTTAATGCTTCCCGTAGCTGCGCTGCCCGTCTGTGGTATCCTGATGGGCATTGGTTACGCACTCGCTCCCGCCGTTATGGGCGCTGAGGGTGCTACCTCCGGTGCTGCGTACACCGTTGGTTTCCTGCTGATCAAGGCCGGTGGCGCTTTGATCGACAACATGGCTTGGCTGTTCGCCATCGGCGCTGCTGTGGGTCTGTCTGATGACCACGACGGCACGGCCGGTCTGGCTGGCCTGGTCAGCTTCCTGATGATGCAGCAGCTGCTCAGCCCCGGCGTTGTCGGTGCTGTCCGTACCCTGGAAGAAGGCTCCGTCGATTACATTGCTTTCAGCAAGATCGCCGGCAACTCCTTCATCGGTATCCTGGCCGCCATCATCGGTGCTGCCTGCTACAACAAGTTCAAGAACACCCAGCTGCCTGACTGGCTGGCGTTCTTCAGCGGCAAGCGCAGCGTTGCTATCGTGACTGCCGTTGTTTCCATCGTTGTTTCTGTCATTCTGCTGTTCGTCTGGCCTGTCATCTTCGGCGTTCTGGTTGCTCTGGGCAACGGCATTGCCAAGATGGACGGCGTTGGCGCCGGCATCTACGCTTTCCTGAACCGTCTGCTGATCCCCACCGGCCTGCATCACGCCCTGAACAACGTGTTCTGGTTTGATACCATCGGCCTGGGCGACCTGAGCCACTACTGGGCTGGCGACACCTCCGCTGATGTGGGCTGGAGCCTCGGCATGTACATGTCCGGCTTCTTCCCCTGCATGATGTTCGGTATTGCCGGTGCTGCTCTGGCCATGGTCCAGACTGCTAAGAACAAGAAGGCTGCTATCGGCCTGGTCGTTTCCGCTGCTATCTGCGCTTTCGTCTGCGGCGTTACCGAGCCCTTCGAGTTCGGCTTCATGTTCCTCTGCTTCCCCCTGTACATCGTCTACGCCGCTCTGTACGGCATCTTCACCATCATCACCTACTACTCCGGCTTCCGCGCAGGCTTCTGCTTCTCCGCCGGTGCTACTGACCTGGTCTTCTCCGCCAGCCTGCCCGCACATGCTAACACCTGGATGATCATTCCTCTGGGCATCGCTGCCTTCGTCGTGTTCTACCTCGTCTTCAAGTTCGCCATCACCAAGTTCGACCTGAAGACCCCCGGCCGTGAGGACGAGGACGAGGAAGCCGCTGAGGCCAACATCACCCTGGCCAACAACGACTACACTGCCATCGCCAAGGGCGTTCTGGCTGCTGTCGGCGGCAAGGGCAACGTTGCCAACGTTGACTACTGCGCTACCCGCCTGCGTTTCGAAATCAAGGACCACACCGCCGTTGATGAGAAGGCTGTTAAGAAGGCTGGCGCCGCTGGTGTCATCCGTCCCAGCAAGACTGCCTGCCAGGTCGTTATCGGCCCCAAGGTCCAGTTTGTGTACGACGAACTGAAGAAAATGCTGTAAGCCTTGCGTGATCGCTTACAGTGCCCCTTGGTAAAGGTTCTGGTTCCCTTTATCTAAACCGCATATCTTCCGCCGGGGGCGGGCTGGACGCCTGCCCCCGGCGCTTTTTATGAAATGTTGCCTGGAGCTTGCACAAAATTGCTCGGATTTTGATATAAAATTCACATTTATCTGCTTTTTCTAAAACGGTATTGTGGTATAATACAAGGTAAGGAGAAACGGCGGTCCCCACCGGCCCGCCCCAATAATTAGGAGGAAATCTCTATGAAAATCATCCGCGCGAAAGACTACTATGACATGTCCCGCAAGGCTGCCAACATCATCTCGGCTCAGGTCATCATGAAACCCAACTGCGTGCTGGGCCTGGCCACCGGCGGCACCCCCGTGGGTACCTATAAACAGCTGGTCGAGTGGTACAACAAGGGCGACCTGGACTTCTCCGAGGTCACCAGCGTCAACCTGGACGAGTACCGCGGCCTGCCCAAGGAGCATCCCGAAAGCTACTGGAGCTTCATGCACCGCAACCTGTTCGATCTGGTCAACATCCGCCCCGAAGCCATCAACCTGCCCGACGGCACCAACATGGATGCCGAGGGCGAGTGCGCCCGCTATGACGCTGTCATCAAGAGCGTCGGCGGCGTCGACCTGCAGCTGCTGGGCATCGGCCACGACGGCCACATCGGTTTCAACGAGCCGGGCGAGGCCTTCGAGCTGGGCACCCACTGCGTCGACCTGAAGCCCGAGACCATCGAGGCCAACAAGCGCTTCTTCGACGGCAACGAAGACCTGGTCCCCAAACAGGCCTACACCATGGGCATCAAGACCATCATGCAGGCCCGCAAGGTGCTGATGGTCGTCAACGGCAAGGGCAAGGCTGAAATCGTGAAGAAAGCCTTCTTCGGCCCCGTCACTCCCGAAGTGCCCGCCAGCATCCTGCAGATGCACCCCGACTTTATCCTGGTCGGCGATGAGGAAGCATTCAGCCTGATCTGATGGCAGGAGGTTTTCCGCTATGATTATCAAAAACGCCAAAGTTTTTACGGATGGCTGCCGTTTTGTGGAAAAAGACCTGGTGATCCGCGATGGCCGCATCGTCTTCGGTGCCGCCCCGCAGGAGAACGAGGAAGTGCTGGACGCCAAGGGCAGCTACGCCCTGCCCGGCCTTGTGGACATCCACTTCCACGGTGCTGTCGGCCATGACTTCTGCGATGCCGACGAAGCAGGTCTGCAGGCCATTGCCGATTTCGAGGCCAGCAAAGGTGTGCTGGCTATCTGCCCCGCCACGATGACCTTCAGCGAAGAGATCCTGAACGGCATCATGGATGTGGCTGCGGCCCATAAAAATGAGCACGGCGCGGATCTGGTCGGCATCAACATGGAAGGCCCCTACATCAGCCCCAAAAAGGTGGGCGCCCAGAACCCCAAGTACGTGATGGCCGCCAACGCCGATATGTTCCGCCGCCTGCAGGCCCGCAGCGGTGGGCTGATCAAGCTGGTGGACGTCGCCCCTGAGGAGCCGGGCAACATGGACTTCATCAAGGAATGTCACGATGAGGTGCGTATTTCCATTGCCCACACCTGCACCGACTACGACACCGCCAAAGAAGCCTTTGCCGCCGGTGCCACCCACATGACCCACCTGTACAACGCCATGCCGGGCATCACCCACCGCGCCCCCGGCCCCATTATCGCCGCGCTGGAGGAGGGTGCCGAGGTCGAGCTGATCACCGACAACGTGCACATCCACCCCGCCGTGGTGCGCTTTACCTTCAACACCTTCGGCGACGACCACGTGATTCTGATCGCTGACAGCATGATGGCCTGCGGTCTGCCCGACGGCCAGTACAGCCTGGGTGGTCAGGCCGTCACCGTGCACGGCCGCCGCGCCACACTGACCGAGCAGGAAGGCACCATCGCCGGCAGCGCCACCTGCCTGTTTGACTGCATGAAGCGTGCGGTGCAGGAGATGGGCGTGCCGCTGGAAAGCGCCGTCCGCGCCGCCACCCTCAACCCCGCCCGCAGCATCGGTGTCGATGCCGACTATGGCAGCCTGGAAGCAGGCCGCTGGGGCAACGTGGTACTAGTGGACGACCAACTGAACATCCAGACCGTGGTGCGCCACGGCCAGATTCTGTAACCGCTGTAAAAGCCGCAAAAAATAAACCGGGACGTTTTGCCGCGTCCCGGTTTTCTTTTTGCGCGCCGTATGCTACAATGGGGGGCAGCAAGCAAGAAGGAGTGTGCCCCTATGAAGAAAATTGCAGCACTCCTGCAATTTTTAGGGCAATACCGCATAATTCTAAGTGCCGATACGGCGAGCGAGGTGCGGCAGATGCTAAGCCAAAAGCGCAGATAATACTTTGTGTATTATCGAGCATTTTGGCAACGCAGGTGCCGTGCCGCAGCCGCCGGAGCGGTGCTTAAGCCGTTAGGCGGGAATTGTGCGGTGTTGCCTTAGCTTATTTACGCCAGGTTTAACCCTTGGCAGCGCCGGAGGTGATACCCTCGACGTAGAATTTCTGCATGATAACAAACAGCACCGAGATGGGGATAGCCACCAAAACACCGCCTGCGCAGAAACGGGAGAAGTAGTTGTTGATCAGAGCCTTTTGCAGCATGTTGTACAGGCCGATGGCAACCGTCCAGTCCGCGCTGACACCGGAGTTCAGGATCATCTTTGCCATAACAAAGTCGGTCCACGGGGTCAGGAAGGAGTTGATGATGGTGTACACCAGGATCGGGCGGGACATCGGGATAACGATCTGGAAGAAGATGCGCGCTTCGGATGCGCCGTCCAGCTTGGCGGCCTCACGCAGTGCCACAGGCACCGTATCAAAGAAGCCCTTGCAGATCAGGTAGCCCAGGCCGGAAGATCCCGCGTACACCATGATCAGACCGGCGTAAGAGTTGGTCAGGTTCATGTACTTCAAGACGAAGTAAACCGCGATCATGGCCAGAACGCCGGGGAACAGGTTGACCGTAACGGACAGGTTCTGCAGCAGCTTGCGGCCCTTGAAGCGGCAGCAGCTTATGGCGTAAGCCACCATCAGCACAAAGCAGGTGGAGATCACACAGTTAAAGCATGCCACAACCAAGGTGTTCATGAACCAGCGCGGGAACTGTGCAACAGAGTCCGGCTCTGTCATAATGCTGGTGTAGTTCCACAGGGTAAAACCTTCCGGCACAAAGCGGGTAAAGTTGATGCCCTTATCGGTGGAGAACGAGGTCAGCAACAGCCAGGCAATGGGTACCAGCCAGATAAAAGCCAGCAGTGCCAGCACCAGATGGCGGATGACGGAGAAGATGCCTTTTTTCACTTTGCCCTGCTTGAGCTGCTTTTGCACAGCGGCAGAGGATACAGCAGTGGTACTCAAGAGAACGTCGCCTCCTTCTTATTGATAAAGTGGAAGCACACAACGGTGAACACTGCGCAGACGATAAACACCATGATGCCCAGCACAGCGGCCATCTTGTAGTTGTAATACTCCTGCGTCAAGCGGAACAGCCAGGTAACCAGCAGGTCAATTTCCTTGGCGTTGGACTGGGCCAGCTGCTGGTTGTTCGTGACAAACACGTCCTGGGTCAGCAGGTAAATAACGTTGAAGTTGTTGATGTTCTTGACAAAGTCCGTGACGAGCGACGGTCCCTGCACGCTGAGCAGGTAGGGCAGCTTGATGCGGAAGAACATCTGAACCGGGTTCGCACCGTCTATGCGGGCGGCCTCGATCATGTCGGCGGGAATGTTCATTAACACACCCGTAGAAATCAGCATCTGGTACGGCACGCCGATCCAGATGTTGATCATGATGATGGTGAACATGGCCCAGCCCGGCTGGGTCAGGAACGGAATGTAACTAAGACCCTTATCCAACAGGCCGATGTTATGCAGGAAATCCGTAACACCGGCGTTGGCCATCATTGTGTTGAAGATGCCGTTGTTGGAGAAAAAGTTGCGTACCAGCAGCAGTGTAACGAACTGAGGCACGGCGATGGTCACCATGAACAGGGTGCGCCAGAGCTTCGGGCATTTGGTCTTTTTGTCATTGATGAACATGGCCATCAGGATGCCGCCGAAGAAGTTGGTAAAGGTTGCAAAGAACGCCCAGACCAGCGTCCAGGTCAACACCTTGGCGAAGGAGTAGCCGAAGGTCGAGGTCATACCGCCGCCGCCAAACAGCGTGAAGAAGTTGGACAGACCCACCCAGGTGAACAGGTCGTTCGGGGGCATGTGCTGCTGGTCATAGTTCGTAAACGCGACCGCAATCAGGATGAACAGCGGCACAATGGTGAACACCACAACACCCAGCACAGGCAGCGTCAGCAGGGTGACGTAGAACTTTTCGTTCAGGTAGACGTTGACGTCCTGCAATAAGTTGTTCGTCTTTTTGCCCGCTGCGCGGATTTTTTGCAGCTGGTAGTTGGATGTGACCACCATCATGGCGGCCGCAATCAGCGCAGCGATGACCACGAAGGAAATCATGCTCATCAGCAGGATCTCGAAGGAATTATCGTAATCGTTCACGACGTTTTTCATCGTCGTAACGTCGAACACCATCTCCATTTTGACAGTGCCCAGCGTGCCGAATTTAGCAAGGTTCGGCGCACCGTAAAGTGCCAGGAAGTAAAGCCCCAGGCCCTCCACGAGGGTGACAAGGAGCGCTTTCATCAGCTGGCCATGACCGATATAGCCAAGACCCCATACCAGAAACGAAACTTTAGTAAAGATATCGCCTTTTGCAAAGGCTTCCCCAAAAGTCTGGAAGAAGTTCTTCTCGCCCGGCATGGCTTGCGTTGCAGTTTTCGCCACAGCGAAGTCCCCTTTCGTTCACACGATCTTCATAAATCATACGGATAAAACAGCCCGCTTGCATCAAGTGTTTTCTATCACAAGCGGGCTGTCTTATCAGATCATTTCATTATTATAGGTAGAAGCAGAGATTACTGGGTGACAGGAGCGGTGATACCGGCAACAGCGTCATCGACCAAAGTCTGGGTGTCCTTGCCATCGGGGTTGCCGTTGACGCAGATGGAACCGAGGGTCTCAGCGGAAGCCCAGAAGTTGCCGCCAACGCGCTGCAGGTTAGCGTACTCGGACTGGGCAACAACAGCGGTCAGAGCCGGAGAAGAAGCGGCTGCCAGAGCGTTGATGTTGGAGGGGCCCTGTGCGCGCTCCTTGAAGCGCAGTCCCTCGTTCTCTTCGTTGGTAACGAAGTCGGCCAGCAGCATAGCAGCACCGACGTTAGCGCTGTGGGGGTTGACACCGATCAGTTTGTAGCCGGAGAAGGAGGCCATCTGGACCTGCTCACCGTTCAGCGTGTAGGTAGGCAGCTTGCAGGCGGCGTAGTTGTCGCCCCAAACTTCAGCAGCGTCGTTTGCACGCCAGGTGCCGTTGACGCCAGCAACCAAAGTGCCGTCCTTCAGCTTACCGGTGAACTCCTCGTCCTTCAGGGCGATGAAGCCGGGGTTCTTGCAGATATCAATGACAGCCTGGGTAACGTCAGCGCCCGGTGCCTCATTCCAGTTGCAGACGGTATTCACGCCGTCATCAGCCAGGCTCAGGTTCAGGCCAGCGCCAGCATAGAAGCTGTACAGGTACCAGCCGTTCGCAACGTCCATAGAGACTTTCTTGCCTGCGTCGGCTGCCTTCTCCATCATCGTGTCAAGGCTCTTGACGTCGTCCTCGGTGAAGAAGCTCTTGTCGTAGAACATGAAGTAGCCGTTGTCAGCGGTCAGGGGGTAAGCATAGATCTTGCCATCGACCGTGGCAGCATCGACAGACGCGGGAGTGTTGCGGCTCTTGATATCGTCCGCATTCAGCTGCACTTCCTGCAGAGCGCCAGCCTTGACCAACTCGTTCAGCTGGTCATCGGCAAAAGCATAAACATCAGCAGCGGCGGTGGGGTCGGTCAGGACGGTATCCTTGGCCGTGGACTCGGACTGAGATCCCAGATTGATGGTGATCTTGCCGCCGTAGTTGCCGTACTTCTCGATGAACTTGTCGCTGATTTCACGCAGCAGATCCTGATCCTCTTCAGCGCCCCACATGGTCAAGGTAACATCCTGAGCGAAGGCAGCGGCAGCAGCCTGGTCGAGAACGTCACCCTCAGCAGCAGTGCTCTCTGCGGTGCTCTCGGCAACGGAGGAAGCAGCCTCAGCGGTAGAGGTTGCTGCGCTGCTGGCAGAGCTGCCACCGCAGGCTGCCAGAGACAGGGCCATGACACCGGCCATGGCAAGGCTCAATTGCTTTTTCATAATTGTGTTCTCCTTCTTCTTCTTGTTTTTGCTCGTTGCTCAAACAATTCGCAGTGCTGCGCAATCATGTTGCGCAGCTGCTTTACAATACTTAGGATACAAGATTTTGTGCTGGTGTCAATGCACATAATTGACGGTGTTTAGGATAACTTTTTGTAAGTTTTTACCCATAAATTTCGCGCTTTTCTACCATTTGGCACCGTTTTGCGCAATTTCTTGTTGCGCAAATTGCTTTTTTTGACAGATTTATGCAAATTGTAGCATTACTTTGTCGATTCCCGCAGGATGACCTGATAGCCCTGCACCTGGCGCAGCGGGATATCCTTGCCCGCCATCACGTCCAGCAGCATACGGCAGGCCGTAGAACCCAACCGCTCAGCGTCAAACTGCACGGCCGAGATGGCCGGGGTCGTACCAGCCAGCAGCTCGCTGTCGTACAGGCTGGCCAGCCGCAGCTGTTCCGGCACACGGATATGACGATTGCGCAGCTCGCGCATCAAATCAAAGGCAATGCGATCATCGCAGCACAGCAGGCAATCCGGGTGCTGTTCCAACACAGCCTCCAGCGCGTCGGTGCGCTGCTCGTCGGATTCAATGCCGGTGCGGATCAGCGACTGGTCGGCGGAAGCACCAAATTCCGCCAGCCCGCGCAAATAGCCGCGCAGGCGGTCGGCGTTGACGGTGTAGGTGCCGCTGCCGCCCAAATAAGCGATGCGGCGCGCTCCCATCTGGAACAGCACCCGCGTCATCTCGCTGGCGGCGCCCAGCTGGTCGTTATCAGCCTGTGGTATATCGTCATTTTCGATGCGGCCGATGGCAACAAAGGGCACACCGTACTGCTGCAGCAGGTCAATGCAGGGGTCATCGCTTATCGTACGGGAGAGGATGACGCCGTCCACTTTATGGCTGGCCAGCTGGCGCTCCAGCTGGACGGTATCGGTATCGCTGACGTAACAGAGCAGCAGGTCGTACCCGCGCTGCGCCGCCATGGTGCAGACACCGCCCATACACTTGCGCAAAAACGGCAGGTCCAGCTGCATGAAGTGCTTTGGTATCACCAGCGAAAGATTGTGTGTTGCACCGGGATCCTGCCTGCGCACTGGGGTGCTGCTATCACCCCCCGGGCGGCCCACATAGGCAAACACCTTGGCGCGGGTCTCCTCGCTCACACGTCCTTTGCCTGACAATGCACGCGATACTGTTGTTTTTGATATGCCAAGTGCCTGTGCGATCTCCTCGATTGGCGGACGTCCATCCCGTCCCTGCCCCGTAGCCATGGGCTGTACTCTCCTTTTCTTTTGCGCAACTTCTTAGCGAAAAGCCGCGCAATTTGATTGTGACTATCTTCAAGCATACGCACCTGCGTAATTTTTGTCAAGCCGCAGAACCGCCAAAAAGCCGGGCCAAATTTCGGCACAATGTACACTTGTCTAATTTTCAATTCATAGTATTTTAAATTCATAGTATTTTAATATGTTATCTATTGCTTTTTGGCGGTTTATCGTGTAAGATAGTGGTATAGTTCAGCCAGGCTCTGCCCATACTGACAAACACACGATAAAAGGAGGAATTTCCCTATGGTACAGGAAGTTCATCATAACGATTTGACCGCTGCACTGGCCGCCCCCGTGGCCGTACTGGATTTTAACGCCACCTGGTGCGGCCCTTGCAAGATGCTGGGACCCGTGCTGGAAGAAGTAAGCAATGAGATGGCCGACAAGGCCGCCTTTTTCGGCATTGACTGCGACGAAAACCCACAGCTGGCCGCGCAGTTTGGTGTGAGCAGCATCCCCTGTCTGGTGGTGCTAAAAGACGGCAAGATGGTCACCCATCAGGTAGGCTTCCAGCCGAAACCGGCGCTGGTTGCCTGGCTGAACGGCGTGCTTTGATTTTTTATACGGCTTCTGGCGTGGCTCACCACCTTGCGGTGAGCCACTTTTTTAACGGAATATCACCGATAAGTGTTCCTTTTGGAGACCCAAAAGGAACCGAAAAGGTCCCCGCCACTTCCGATAGCGCGCGTTTGACGGCTGCCCGCCGCTGATTCCTCTACAATGGCACACGGCCCCACCAAAGCTTTTTGGCTCCCCTAGAGGGGAGCTCCCGCGCAGCGGGTGAGGAGTGGCTACTTTAGCAGCATACTGCCTCAGGGCCATCCCTCGCTCCCCTCAAGGGGAGCCAATACTCTTACTACATTTGTAGGGGGCGGCGTTCCCCAACGCCCCGTATATGCCATTACAAAAGGGCGATGCCGTTTCCCGGCACCGCCCTCTTTTTTATGGAAAATATTAAAAGTTCCTTTGCCTACTTTCTTTTTAAAGAAAGTAGGTCAGCTCTCGTCGTCCTCGTCCACAGGTTCCAGCTGGACCAAACGGGTGCTGTATTTCTCCAGCTCCACGCCATCGATGTCTACGCTGTGGTCGTTGCAGTTCTGCATAAATACGAAATCACCGCGGCGAGTGGCCAGCACACCGGCGGGCAGCTGCTCCGGCCAGGCAGGCTGCAGGCCTGCTTTCTCGCATACCTGCGCATAAAAGTCATTGTAAAAATCCGCATTGAAGCGGCTGGCCAGGTAATACGCCTGGCCCTTGCCAAAGGCATGCACAGCAGCGGCGGGGCAGCCGGCGTAGTAATCCTCCGCATACAGCATCAGCGGGGTGGCGGGATCGGTGTCGTTCAGAGCAGCCACCTCGCACAGGATGCTGCCGTCCGCTTCCATCTCGCCATCGTCAGTGGCAGCACAGTGGCAGGTCTCACCATCGTACAGGGCGTCGATTTCCTCCCGGCGCAGGCCCAACAGATCGGTCAGGCCGTAGGGGGTGTCGCCCAGGTAGCACAGATCGCTCTCATCCACCACGCCGGTCCAGTAGGTCACCACCACGGTGCCGCCCTGGGTCGTGTAATCGCAGAGTGCCTGCGCAAATTTGTTGCGCAGCAGGTACTGCATCGGCACAATGACCAGGCCGTAACCGGTCAGGTCGCTTTCCTGGTTAACGAAATCCACGGTGATGCCGCGGCGGGCCAGGGCGTTGTAGTGGCAAGCCAACTCTTTCCAGTAGCCCAGGCCGCAGTTGCGCGGTCCGCAGGAACCTTCCAACGCCCACTTGTTCTCCCAGTCATGCACGATGGCCGCCTGCTTGACGCGGCGAGTGTCCGCCACAAAGGCCATCTGCTCCAAAGTCTCGCCGACTTCGGCGGTCTCGCGGAAGGGGCGGGCATCCTCGCGGCCGTCATGGCCGACCACTGCACCGTGAAGCTTCTCCTCGGCACCGCGGCTAGCACGCCACTGGAAGTAGCAAACGCTGTCCGACCCATGGGCCACAGCCTGCAGGGCAGACAGCTCGGCGATGCCGGGGCGCTTCTGCTTGCTGACAGGCTGCCAGTTAGTAAAGCTGGGGCTGGACTCCATCATCAGGAAAGGCTTGCCCTTCAGCGAATAGTACAGGTCGTGCATCATCGCCGTGTCCAGGGCAGTCTCCTCGATGGTCTCGGTGGGCTTGTGCCAGGTGGGGTAGTTGTCCCAGCTGGCCACGTCGATCTCCTTGGCAAAGTCAAAGTAGTTGATGTCGTTGAAGCGATACATCATGTTGACGGTGAACTCCGCCTTGGGGGCCAGTTCCCGCACGCAATCGCGCTCCCACTTGTAAAAATCGATGCTCTGGTAGCTGACGAACCGCTTCCAGTCCAGAGCCAGACCCTGCACGGCGTTCTCTCCATGGGGCGCCGGGCTTTCGATCTGGCTCCATTCGGTGTAGTTGTGGCTCCAAAAGGTGGCATTCCAGGCTTTGTTCAGCGCGTCCAGGCTGCCGTAACGCTTCTGCAACCAGGCGCGGAAAGCGTTCTGGCACAGCTCGCAGTGGCACTCGCCGCCAAACTCGTTGCCGATGTGCCACAGGATCACGGCCGGGTCATCACCGAAGCGCTCGGCCAGTTTGCGGTCGATGATGGCCACTTTTTCGCGGTAGATCGGCGAAGTGTAGCAGTGGTTCTGGCGGCGGTTGTACAGTTCGCGCACGCGGTCGCCGCGCACACGGCGCACCTCGGGGTACTTCTGGGCCAGCCAGGCCGGGCGTGCGGCGCTGGGCGTGGCCAGAATGGTGGAGATACCGTGGGCGTACAGGTTGTGGATGATGTCCGCCAGCCAATCCAAGTGAAACTCGCCCTCCTGCGGCTCGATGGTGGACCAGGAGAACACGCCCAGCGTAACTACGTTGACATGTGCTTTTTCCATCAGTTCCACATCTTTGGCCAGAATATCCGGGCGGTCCAGCCACTGTTCCGGGTTATAATCTCCGCCATGGAGAAGTTTATCGAACGGCATAGTTTTTCCTCCGCTTTGCGTTTGCATAAAAAGTAATGTGCATCTTTGATGTTCAGTATAGCAACAAACCCCACGCGGTGCAAGCCGCCTGGGATAGATATTTGTTGCATCCAGCCGAAAAAAGGACACAAAAAGGCCCTCCCGCACGGGGAGGGCCTGCCATAATTTTGCTTATTTTCCGTAACTGGCCAAAAATTTGCGGGTGCGTTCCTCCTGTGGGTGGTCGATGACCTGCTTGGCGTCGCCCTGTTCCACCACCACACCGCCATCCATAAACAGAATGCGGTCAGCCACATCGCGGGCAAACTTCATCTCATGCGTCACGATGATCATGGTGGTCTTGTGCTCGGCCAGATCGCGCAGGACCCGCAGCACCTCGCCCGTCAGTTCGGGGTCGAGGGCCGAGGTCGGCTCGTCAAAGCAGAGGATGTCCGGCTGCAGGGCCAGGGCGCGGGCAATGGCCACGCGCTGCTGCTGCCCGCCGGAAAGCTGGTGCGGGTAATGCCCCGCCCGGTCGGAAAGCCCCATCTGGGCCAGCAGTTCCCGGGCATGCGCTTCCAGCTCGTCGTGGATCTGCTTGCGGTTCTGCTTGTAGTCCGGGCGCTCTTTCGCCAGCAGTTCGCCCGCCAGCATCACATTTTGCAGCGCCGTATACTGCGGAAAAAGGTTGAAATTCTGGAACACCAGTCCGAAGTGCAGCCGCTTTTTGCGCAGCACGGCCTCGCTCTGGGTGCGGGCATCGTCCGCGCTCCACAGCGTTTCGCCCGCCACGGTGATAGAGCCCGTGTCGGCAGTCTCCAAAAAGTTCAAACAGCGCAGCAACGTTGTTTTACCGGAGCCGGAGGACCCGATAATGGCCAGCGCCTCACCTTTTTGCAAGTCAAACGAAATATCCCGCAGCACGGCGGTGCTGCCGAAGCTTTTGCCGATCCCGGCAACTTCCAACAATGCCATAGCCGTGCCCCCTTAGCGGAAATAGTCCAGCCGTTTTTCCAGCCGGCCAAAAAACAGCGTCAGTACGCCAACAAATATCAGGAAGAATACAGCCGTGGAGAACAGCGGCCAGATCAGGCCCTTGGCACTGTACTCCTTGGCCATCATGATGATGTCCTTGTTGGCGATGACGTTGGCCAGGGAGGTATCCTTGACCAGGGTGATGATCTCGTTGCCCATAGGCGGCAAAATGCGCTTAACCACCTGCAGCAGCGTGACCTTGAAAAAGATCTGGCTGCGGGTCATGCCCAGCACCTGCCCGGCCTCGGTCTGGCCCTTGGGCACAGCCTCAATGCCGCCGCGGTAAATTTCCGAGAAATAGCAGGCGTAGTTGATGGCAAAGGCCACCACAGCCGCCACCAGACGGCCGCTACTGCCCGATGGCCACGGGTTGGTAAAGCCCATCAGGCCGGGGCCTAAGTAGATGACCAGAATCTGCAGCATCAGCGGTGTGCCGCGGATCGCCCAGACAAAGGTTTTTACCACGCCGCGCAGCGGGGCAAAACGGCTCATCGAGCCGAACGCCACCACCAGGCCCAGCGGGATCGCAAACAGCAGCGTCAGCCCGAACAGCTGGCAGTTCAGCCAGAAAGATTCGGTCAGGCGTCCCCAAATAACAGCCGCCCCGCCCATCACTCGGCCAGGGTCAGGCTGTACTTGTCAGCCAATTTCTGCATGGTACCGTCAGCTTTCAATTCGTCAAACGCAGCGTTGACAGCCTCGGCTACATCGCTGCCCTTACGGAAAGCCACACCGTATTCCTCGGCGTTCAGCTCGTCCTTGATGGCCAGGTTGGCGTAATCGGTGCCCTCACCGATCATGGCGGTAGCCAGGGTCAGATCCAGCACGGCGGCGTCGGCGGTGCCGGCGGCTACTTCCATCAGGCAATCGGTCTGGACGCTCTTGCTCACGTAGTCAGCCTGGGACAGGCTCTCGTCATCCTGGATGGCGCTCTCGCCGGCAGAACCAGCCTCGGCCACCACGGTCTTTCCCACCAGGTCAGCAGTGGAGCTGTAGTCAGCGTCGGACTTCATCACGACGACCTGCGCATTTTTGGCGTAAGCCTTGGTGCAGGCGGCGTTGGTCTGGATCTCATCGGTCAAGGTCATGCCGTTCCAGATGCAATCGATGCTCTTGGCGTCCAGCTCGACGATCTTGGTATCCCAGTTGATCTCCACAAAGTCCGGCTCCACACCCAGCTTTTCGCAGACGGCGGTGGCCAGCTCGGTGTCAAAGCCGGTAAAGTTGCCGTCGGCGTCGGTGTAGTTCATCGGCTCGTAGACGGTGTAACCGATGGTCATCTTGCCCTTACCCTGGATGTAGGCCAGGTCGCTGTCGGCAGCGGCCTCGGTGGTGGAAGCCGCGGCAGAATCGGCTGCCGGGGCAGACGATGAAGCGGCACCGCCGCAAGCGGCCAAGCTGACCGCCATACCGGCAGCCAGCGCCATGCTGATGAGTTTTTTCATAGTTGTGACCTCCTCAAAATACTTTGCACAGTTCCCTCTCACGCTTGCTTTATCGATTCAGGGTGATAAAGCAAGATATGCTACAATTTTACCGCAAACTGTAATTTTATGCAAGTTTAAAATGCAAAAAGGTGGATAAATCGGCAGTTAATGCGCCCAAAATGCAATCAGACCCGTACCATATCCCGGGAAATATCCTTAAGTGCAGCCGCACCGCACAGCCGCATGGTGTCAGCCAGCTCGGCCCCCAGCTTCTCGGTCAGGCAGGCAACGCCCTCGGCACCGCCGCCATACACCGCCGTAACGTAGGGGCGGGCAACCAGCACGGCGTCTGCGCCCAGCGCCAGCGCCTTGAACACATCGCCGCCGGTGCGGATGCCGCCATCCACAAACACTTTGGCACGGCCTGCCACGGCTTCCACGATCTCCGGCAGCACTTCCTCGGTGGCTGGGCAATCGTCCAACACGCGGCCGCCGTGGTTAGACACCACGATGCCCGCCACACCGGCCTGCACTGCCTTTTCGGCGCCCTTGGCGGTCATGATGCCCTTCAAAATAAAGGGAACGCCCGCCTCCCGGGCGATCTCCTGCAGCTGCTCCACGGTCTTGCTGCCCGCCGGCGGGGTCAGGTTCTGCAAAAAGGGCAAGCCCGCTGCATCAATGTCCATGGCCAGCGCAAAGCAGCCGGACTCGCGTGCCATCGCCATTTTCTTTGCAACGGTGGCGTTATCCCAGGGCTTGACCGTGGGGATGCCGAAGCCGCCATTGGCCGCAATAGCCGCGGTGGCCCCCTCCATCACCTTGGGGTTGGTGCCGTCACCGGTAAAGGCGGCAATGCCCGCAGCCGCACAGGCAGGGACCAGGATGGCATTATAATCCATGTCATTGTACTTGTCGCCGTAGTGCAGCGTCATCGCGCCCACCGGCCCGGCAAAAAATGGGTATTTAAATGTACGGCCAAACAGCTGCAAGCTGGTATCGGGGGTAAAATTCTCGTGGATGGTGTCCATATTCAGCCGCACATTGCGCCAGGCGTCAAAGTTGCGGATGGCCACGGTGCCGCTGCCCTTGGCGCCGGGGCCGGGGATGTTGCCGCCGCAGGCACGGCCGTTGCACACGGGGCAGGCGCGGCAGGGGCCCATCTGCCCGCGGGCGGCCTGCAATAGCTCTGCGTAATTCATGATTTTGCCTCCTTTAAATAAAAGGCCTCCGGCTTTGCGCCAGAGGCCGCAGTCCCTTACAGGACCTTGCTCAAAAAGTCGATGGTACGTGGTTGTTTCGGGTGGTCGATGACCTCTTCGGGGGTGCCCTCCTCCACGATGTAGCCGCCCTCCATAAAGATCACACGGCTGGCTACCTCGCGGGCAAAGCCGATCTCATGGGTGACGACGACCATCGTCATGCCGTCCGCCGCCAGCTGTTTCATAACCTGCAAAACCTCGCCGACCATCTCCGGGTCCAGCGCCGAGGTCGGCTCGTCAAACAGCATGATGTCGGGGTTCATCGCCAGCGCACGGGCAATCGCCACACGCTGCTTCTGGCCGCCGGAAAGCTGTGCCGGGTAGGCTTCGGCCTTTTCGGCCAGCCCCACGCGGTCCAGCAGGTGCAGCGCACGCTCCTTAGCCTCGGCTTTCGATGCCTTTTTCAGTTCCACCGGGGCCAGCATCATATTGCCCATGACGTTCAGGTTGTTGAACAGGTTGAAGTGCTGGAACACCATACCGACGTTCTCACGCACTTTATTCAGGTCAGTCTTTTTGTCAGTCAGGTCGTGGCCGTCCACGACGACCTCACCTCCGGTAATCTCTTCCAACCGGTTCAGGCAGCGCAAAAAGGTGGACTTACCGCTGCCGGAGGGACCGAGGATGACGACGACCTCACCCTCATAAATATCGGTCGAGACATCTTTCAGCACTTCCAGTTTGCCGAAGTTTTTCTTCAGATGCTCAACGTGAATTTTAACATTGTTTTTATTGACGCCCACGGTTGAGCCTCCTCTCTACCTTTTTGGCCAGACGGGACAGCAGCGTAATGACCACCAGGTACATCACAGCAACAATCGTCCATACCTGGAACGCGCTCATCGTGTTCGCAACCACGTTTTTGGCGGTGTTGACCAGCTCGGGGAAACCGATGACCGACAGGATCGAGGTGTCTTTCAGGGTAATGATAAACTGGTTGATGATCGAGGGAATCATCGTACGGATTGCCTGCGGCAGCACCACGCGGTACATGGCGCGCCAATAGGGCAGGCCCAGGCTGCGGGCTGCCTCCATCTGGCCTTTGTCCACACTTTCAATACCGGCACGGATGATCTCTGCCATATAAGCGCCGCAGTTCAGCGCCAGACAGATGGTGCCTGCCTGTAGTGCCGAGAAAGTGATCTGCCCTTTCATGCCCAGCATCGTATTCAGGTGCAGGATATTGTTCAGCAGCATCGGCACGGCAAAATATACATAAAACGCCAACACGATCATTGGCACACCGCGGATGATATCCACAAACACGGTGGCAATAATGTTGCAGGCCCGGTTTTTCAGCACGCTTAAAATGCCGAACACCAAGCCCAGAATACAGGCAAAGAACAGACCGCACAGCGCCAGCAGCAGGGTTTGCCCCATTGCCGCCAGCAGCAGTCCGCCATAGTTGGTAATGATTCTGGCCAAGTGGCAGCACGCTCCTTTTCCCTATCGAAAAAATGCGGGAACCTCCTGCGAAAACAGGCGTCCCCGCGCAAACCTGGTTCAGTTGTTTATGGCGCAGATCTTAGCCCAGGTACTTGGCCAGGATCTCGTCATACTTGCCGTTGGCCTTGATATCGGCCAGACCAGCGTTGAACATATCCAGCAATTCCTGGCTGTCTGCGCTGAAGATCGCAAAACCGTAGGGGGCGGGGTCACTGGCGGTATCGTCCAAAACCTTCAGGGCCAGGCCGCCGTCCTTGATGGAAGCCTTCATGATGGGGGTATCCTCGAAGCAAGCCACGCACTGGCCGCCCAGAACAGCCTGGTACATCGTGGGGGAATCCTCAAAGTAGGTGATGTTGAAGCCGTACTCGTCCTTCAGGCTTTCGGCATAAGTAGCGCCCTGGGTGCCGGTCTTGACAGCAACGGTTTGGCCGTTCAGGTCAGCAAAGCCGGTAATGTCGGAGTTCTCCGCCACGGTCATGGTCTGGGTGGCATCGTAGTAGCCGTCAGAAAAAGTCCAGCCGGAAGCCTTGCGTTCATCGGTGATGGAAGCGCCAGCGATCATACCGTCGGCCTGGCCAGCCTGGCAGGCAGCGATGGCAGCATCCCAGCCCAGGCTCTTCATCTCGTAGTCAAAGCCCTGGTCCTCGGCGATGGCCGCAACAATATCAACATCAATGCCGACAAAGTTGCCGGAGGCATCGGTGTACTCAAAGGGCTTAAAGACGGTGTCGGTAGCGATGACCCAGGTTTTGCCGGTGGCATCGCTGGACTCTGCAGCGGCTTCGCTGGAAGCAGCCTCAGAGGAAGCTTCGGAAGCGGCTTCAGACGGTGCATTGCTGGAAGCAGCGCCGCCACAGGCAGCCAGAGAGAGGGTCATAGCAGCAGCCATGCCGAAAGCAAATAGTTTTTTCATGTTGATACGTTCCTTTCCACTCCATAAAATGCTCCACTGCCGCGCAGCGGGCAACCGCTTAAAAACAGAAAAGGGCAATAGGGCCCAACTGGTGCCGCTATCGCCCTTGATAGTTTTTAAACCGTATGTGAATATTATATCATCCTTTCCTTAAAAGTCAAGCCGAATCTGCGTTATTAGGTTAATAAAATTAAGCCTTTTTGATTTCTCACAAAAGAAAGTATGATTTTCGGCATAAAAATGCAAAAAGAGGGGCAGATACCCCTCTCCCGATCTACTCAAATCTCAAATATCCTTCGCCGCGCAAAGCAAAATTTCCAGCGCCTTATCAATGCCCAACTTGCTGGTGCACAGCGTCAAATCGTAGTTGCGGCTGTCGCCATACACACGGCCGGTATGCTTGACGCAGTAATTTTTGCGGGCGCGGTCGGCCTTGTCCATGTCAACTTCCAGCTGGTCAAAGGGGGTGTCCGGCATCAGCTTGCGCATGTGCAGCAGGCGCCAGTTACGGTCGGCATGCACAAACACGCGCAGGCAGTGGTCGAATTCGCGTAGGATGTAGTCCGCATTGCGGCCAACGATAACACAGCTTTCCTTGTCGGCAATCTCGCGGATGGCCCGCACCTGAGCGTCCCACAGTTCTTCGCTCAGCGGGCGCTCGTAAAAGTTGAACAGGCTTTGTGTAAAGCCGAACTCGTGAGGCACACGCTCGTCCCAGCGGCGCACCTGTTCCGGCGTCAAATGGGCGCTGACCTTGGCCGTGCGCAGGATGATGTCGCGGTCATAGTAGGCGATACCCAGCTCCCGTGCCAGACGGCGTCCCAGTTCGCCGCCGCCTGCACCAAATTCTCGTCCGATCGTGATGATTTGTTTCATAAAGGGTTCCTCCTTCTGCGGGCTGCTCCACAAGCCACCCGTTCTGCTGCCTTTATTGTAACAAATCTACAGCGATTTGCAAGGGGCATAGCACGTTATTTTTGTACATGCGCCTGCGCAGGGTATAAGCGCAATCATAACTATATGTAAAACGGACTATTTTTATGTAAACATCACATGTTGTGCCTTTTTATAAGCAAGCAGCAAAAGTCTCTTTTTAGGCATCGGGGACTCTACCGCGCTCTAAAAATGCCCCACTGGGGCATTTTTTCTGACCGGGACGTACCGTGGGCCTACGGACTTGCGGTTTCCGCCGCAGGCGGCGGTCACCTCCGCAGCAAGCCATTCTCGTCCCCGCTGGTGCACGGAAACAGCAGTTCCCTCAAAAACAAGCAATAA
>ENA-UOJR01000470-UOJR01000470.1-human-gut-metagenome-genome-assembly--contig:-C115P-NODE-470-length-54225-cov-24.890419_pt1 | contig 54225 bp, 52 predicted proteins | sample MGYA00242354_ERZ723901 | MGnify/ENA metagenome assembly ERZ723901
TTTCCTGTCTCAATGTCAGAAAGGAGAGATAGTCCATGAACCCCTCGAACACATAACAGGTATTCCTCGCTTTCCCAGACTGTCTGATGTGGGAGATTTCCTTTGGGGCGATGCAGCCCTTGAAATAGCGGTTGCGAACCTCAAACCCACCCGAACCATTGGGAAAGGCGATGGCAAAGTACCGCTTGCCGTTGTGGGTGAAACGGGCTTCACTACATTCTCTTTTCGCCAGTTCTGTATTTATTCCTCTACCTTGCAAGTAGGCAAGCAGGGCAGGAGATGACAGCGGAACAATCTCCAGATGTTGGAAGCTCGGCTCGGAAGAGCTTTGCTTGCCAAAAGAGAAAGATATCGGGCGCACGTGCGGTGTCTGCTCCGCTATCCGTTTCAAGATGTAAGGTACATGGTCGGTAGCGTACAGATGTGCAGCCAGTGCAATGATGTTTCCGCCCTTTCCCAAACCGAAATCATACCATTGTTCACGTTCGGTATTCACTTTGAACGATGCTTCACTCTCTTCCCTAAACGGAGATTTGTACCAAAGGTTGATACCTTGTTGTTTTACTGGTGAATAACCCAAGCTGTGCAGGTAGTCGGCTATTCGTATGCTTTTAGCTTCTTCTATTGTCATTTTCTTACAGATTTGTAGGTGAATGAAAAAATGATGATTTGATGAATTTGAAATGTAATACGCTGTTAAACAGAATTATATCGATTCATCTTTTTCTCATCAGATTGCTTGCCAAAAGAAAAATGATGTTTTCTTTTTTCATCAGCAATCGTTGTTGATGAGTGTTTGATGAATACATATCTATCTGTAAGGCAATATGTTACTTCCCTTATTCATCATTTCATCAAAATAATTAGATAGTGGTCAGTTGTTCTTTCGTTACCGTATAAAACCGACCAGTTTTCCTTTTCGGCTCATAGTGGCACTCACGATGGGGTGCGAACTCATAAGCGGTGTAGGATAGCGAATTGTGTGCGGAAGTAAGTTTCCATACTTCCTGCACAACTTTTCTCACTTGATACTTTTCAACCTTGACCTGTGAATAGAGTAGCAAGGTTACAAGGTCGTTCAGGCAGAATGATACGCTTTCCACGTTCATGTTCGACATGATGTCAAGCAACAACTCGGTCATTTCTATTTCCAGTCGGTTGCGGTTGCTTCGGATTATTTTCTGCAAGGCTGCGGTATGTGTCAGTCTTGGGTTGAACCACATACGGCTTTCCTGTGTTGTGGATAGTTCCCTTTGGGTCAGGAAATAAAGAAATGCGGGTATTTCCGCTTTTAGCTTTTGCAGAAAGTTGGTATCATCACTCTGCAACGGCATTATCTTCCGCACCCAGTAGCGTGTTTCTCCTGCGTCTATGAGTATGGGCAGATATTCGTTGTTGGAACATAGCACGAACTTGGCAAAGAAAGCAATCTCCGTTCGGTCTTTGCCTTTGGCTTCCACCTTGTAGGTGAAAGTCGTGCTTAGGTTTTTCAATCGCTCGCTATCTTCCCTGCGGTTGAGTAAGACCTCGTCCACCACGATAAGCAACTTTCCTGCCCAGTCTGAATTGAACTGGCTTCGGAAATCCTCATTGGTGTTGAAAGTCACGTTGTTCTCAAACACGGCTTTCAGGAAGTTTAAGAACGTACTTTTGCCTGTGTTGCGTTCCTCCGAAACAAGCAGAACAATGGGCAGCTTCTGTGTCGGCTGTAAATACAACAGTTGCATATAATCCATACCCAGTTCGTATTGCTCTCCAAAGATGTGCCGCATCAAGGATTGGATATGAGAAAACTCCCCTTGCTGCGGTTTATGTTCTATCGGCTCGTAAAGGTTCAGAAACCCCTCAATCTCCTTTTGGTAGTTCAAATGATTGGGAACTGTGCAAAAGCCGTCATACTTGGGAACGGTGGCAAGATAGTTCTTTCCGTAGTCCTGCCGTAATGTGCTGTTGTTCCATACGACACGTTTCTTTTCATAACCGCCATTGGCACATGGCTGATTGACCACCTTGTACAAAGTTGTTCCTACGCGCATATATTCTTCCTCCTTCATAGACTTAGATTAAAGGGTTATGTCCACCTAAGATTTTCTGAATGTCGGATTGGCGGTATCTGACCTTGTTGCCGACCTTTACAGGCTTTAGGTAGTTTTTCTTAGACCAGTGCCAGAGTGTGGTGTCACAAACATCGCACATTTTTTTCACTTCCTCTTTGGTGAGGTACTTTTCCTTTTTTGCTTCCGCAATAGCTGTAGAAAGTTCATGCTTCGCACGGCTTATTAACTGGTTGGAGAATAAAAGCAAATCTTCTCCTGTTACTTCCAACTTAATGTTGCCGTTGCCGTTTTGGATAATTGCCAATAAGTCTGTCATAGGCTCTTGAAACTGCCGGTTGTAAGACTTCCCGTTTTGGCAGTATTATAAACGAAAAGCCACTACCCCGATTAGGATAGTGGCGCAAATATATAGCGAAAATTAATCGTAAAACAATGATATTCAATTCGTTAAATTCGTAAAATCAAAAAGCGAATTAAACGAATTTCAATTGGATAGATATGCTTTCAATTCTTCGATAGCTTCATGGTCTTCACCAATGTCTTTTATCAGTTTTTTGCTGTTTCCAAGTGGTGAAATGAGATTTCTGTATGCTTTCTGAATACCTCTTTCGTGGACTATTTCTTGTTCTTTGAATTGATTGTGCAGCGCATTTCTGAAAGTCTTGATGGGACACTTCCTCATGAAACGGTATTCTACCAATGCGATAAACAACCGTGCTATATCTGTTTCCGTAGCATGGGTTTTCAATCGTGTGCCAATTCTTTCAATCAGTATGGCATGTCTTTCTATCAGAAGTTCAGACAGTGTGCGTGTGTCGGCTTTGCGTCCTGCGGTCTTCGGTTGTTCTTCTGATAAGGTATCTGTGTCTTCCTCGTCCGTATCTTCATCTTCTTCTATTGCCCATTCCACAAGAGTGTTCTCTTCTATGGCTTTCTGTTGCTTCCTGAAAACTTGCCAGTCCTCTTTACTTCTCATTCCATTGGTGATGCTTTTTCTTATAATGAACTTGACCATGCCGGAAATAAGCCATTTGTACAATTTAGGTATATCCTTTCTTTGGGTCAGTTCCTCTCCCTGTTCCACCATGCATTCATAGCTCCGTCCGTAATACAGCCATGCGAGCATGGCGGGGACAATACTTTTCTTGTTTGGGTTATGAAACTCGTTCACTATTTTCTCGGCAAGGTCTGAATGCAAAAGGATATTTTCCAGTTCTTCAAAGTCGGGTGTTCTGTCATCGCCTATCCTTTTACGTGCGGCTTCCTTGTATTTCGGTGCTAATTTCGTGGCTATCTTGAAAACTTTGAAGAATCCTTTAAACTTCTTGTCGTTCATTTCCTCTACGAAATCGGCGTATTCATCCGGATGGTTGTCAAGCCATTCCTTTATCAGTCTTTTGAAATTATCATATTCTTGTTGTCCCATACAAGTTAATTAGCAATGCAACCTCTATTAACTTTCTCTTGTATGCGTGAGAAATGTATCGACAATTTGAATATTAACATATAGAAACCATAATCGCTTAAAGAAAATAAGCGTTGATCTTCTAATGTGTCTCGGTTTATAAAGCGATTGTCAACATGATAGATTTTATCAAGAAAAACTATTGAATCTTCCATTTGGGAATTTGCAGGAAGAAAGATTATTTGGGTTATTTTTTGTTGTTTGAGATCTGAAATGTGGTTTTCAATTTTGCTACTATTAACACCTTGTTTTTGAAGAACTGAAATATATGTTGTGAGATTTATAATAGGAGCATACATGATTGAAGCAGGAAACATACGAGAATTAGATAAATCCATATCACAAGTGTTTGATAAAATCAAACAGCTTACATTTTTTACACCTCTTTCGATGTTAACTAAATCAATTATAGGCATTTTTTTTAAGCCATCTCCTTGAAAAATGACATTCTTGTCAAGCATAGAAGTGTACATCCTTCCATCTATGTTATAAGGGAAAGATTTGAGTTCTGCCAAAAGGGTCTTGTAATTTTCTTCTGACAAATATTTGGGTAGATATTTTTTTAATTCATCTTCTGTAATCATAGCATATCCCAAAAGTGGTCATTAATGACATTTTGAATTTCTTCATCTATAGGAGTTGCTTCCGTTAACATCTTATTCGCAAAAGAATTGATTATCTCAAAATCTTCATGCTCGGGAATATTAACATGAATGGTCTCTGTTGAGATAGGAATGTCCTTAATGGAATAATTTGTATAAATATTTATTGGATTGACAGGAGTGTTAATAGACGGTATTATAGCATCATTATATGTTTGCCTACTTGATAAAGAAAGCAATTCCGTGTCTGTTAATGTCATACATGATAAGGCAGACATTAATAGGATATTGGTATTTATGTAAGTCGTTAAACTATTCATTTTCAAAAACAGGTTTTAGACTATTTAGGAAGTCTGGTTTTAACAAAGAGAAAAACAACTTTTTTTCGCATTTATGAGCCATATTTATTTCTTGTTCTATATTAGAAGTGAAATAGTTGTCGGAATATTCACGAGACGTATCAATATCAATTAATGAGCCTACCACTTCTATAGAATTAGGATGTGGTTTGTAGTTTGCATTATTTACAAATTGTAGGGTGTTCATAAAATTACCATCTTTGACATCTGTCCGTATCAATAAGTTTTCAGATGTGTATTTTTCTGTCATGGAAAAAGACATCGTAAGACCATTGGTAATATCTCCTTTGAAGAAATTAATATATCTATGTCCTATTCTTGATACACGCTTTATTATTCCAGAACTAATAACCTTGTTGATTATTGAAAATGAATGTTTAGAAAAATCGCTCCAACCTATATATGGCATTTTTGAGCTTATGCTCAAAACATCATATCCTATTTGAATTACAAATCTTTCGTTTTCAATTCTGTATAGGGGCTTAAATTTTAAGTTAGGGTCAACCTCCCTAATTTGTTCTGGGATTTGTAAAATGGGCAAATTAATGACATTTCCTCTATACTCTTCTTTTATGAGATTGTATATGATGCCAAAAACTGCGCTTTTGGTAATAGCTGCTTCAAAACGGAACTCAATTAAAGCGTCTATAAGTGGGCATGCTTCTATTCTTATTGGCAACAATCTATCCATAATACAAATTTTAAATTTATTTTCTTGCAAAGTTAGGAATTTCTTTTATTTGTTTCTTGATTTTATACGCTAAAAAGTTTAAAGTATATTAATCTAATAGTTTCACAAGGTCTTTTTTCATTTCTTCGTCAATATCTCTGTATCGCCTGAAAGCTTTGCTTCCCTCCTTGTGTCCCGATAGTGCGGAAACGAGGTTCGGGTCTTTCACCTTTTTGTAGATATTGCCGATAAAAGTACGCCTTGCCAAATGGCTGCTTGCCACTTCATAAATAGGTCGTTTGACTTCGTTATGAGTCAATGGGTCTAAGATAGTTACGATTCGGTCAACTCCAGCCAATTTGAATATCTTTTTTATGGCATCGTTGTACTTTTGTTCGGATATGAACGGTAACAGTTTCCCTTTATATTCTTTATGGCGTTCAAGGATTTCTTTTGCCTTGTCATTAAGAGGGACACGTACCGTGACCGGATTCCCTTCTTTTGTTTTCTTGGGAATGTATTCTATGGCTTCATTAACCACATTTAGTTTGGTCATACGGTATAGGTCGCTCACTCGACAGCCTATCAGTGTTTGGAATATAAATATATCCCTCTGTATTGCCAGTTGCGGAGTGGCTGATAGGTCGGCATTGAAAATTCTGTCCCTTTCTTCAAGTGTTATATAATAAGGTGTACCGTATGTACATTCTTCTATCGGAAATTTGTCGAAAGGTCTGTTTGTGGTATGCTTGTTGTCGAAGCACCATAGGAAGAACGTGCGTATCCTTGAAAAACAGTCAATCAGTGTATTCTTGCTTCTTGGTTGTGGTGTTCTCTTTTCGGGGATGGTTTCATAAATACTCGGATAAAGTTCATAGTATTGGTATTCGTTCTGAAAGAAATCCCACATATCCCGAAGTGTGTCTGGTGTTACCAAATCCACATCGAGGACAAAGTCTTTTTGTCCTCTCTTTGTTTCCCTTACATAGAGTTCATAACGCAGTAGGGCTCTTTTGACAACTCGGAAATTTTTCTTTCGCACTTCTGATAAAGGGTGCTTGTTTAGAAATTCATCGAATAGTTCTCCGGTGGTAGGTTTGATAACCACTTGCTCTGGCATGAAGTATTTTTCAGGATGGTAGAATTTATCAAGTGTTATTTTTAGCCACTCTTTGTTTATGGTTTCCTTTTCCTGTTGATACACTTTTTCTATATAGGTTTTCAAATGGCGTATCTCTTCGTTTATATGAGTACGCATCTCTTCATTGCAGACTGCTTTTGTTTTTACACATTCATCTTTATCATCCCATAGGTTAGGATTGATAGCCAACTGGGTAGGAGCAACGGAGTCTAATTGCCTGCCGTTTCTAAAGCGTACATAGATTGTAGCCATTGATTCTGTATCATATCGCTTGGCTGCTTTTTTAATGATAAAGGTTACTTTCATGGGCGTACGGGTTAAGTTTCTATTCTGATACAAATATAGATATTTTCCCCACATTTTCCCCACATCTGCTGAATATTTTGCAATTTGATTAACCGAGATTAAAATTTAATCTAATTGTAAATGCTTGAAATATAGTTGGATTGCTGTGTTTTTCTGCGCTTTTCTTTTTACCCGCATTTTCCCCACTTTAATTATTTCAAATGCGGGTCTGGGTACTGAAGCGGAGAAAGTTGAAAAACTCTCTCCGCTTTTCTTTTCTACTCCTCGTAACTCGTTGGTTTGCTGATAGATTAAATCAAGCACTTTGTTATAAGAATTGGTTCGATATGTTTTTCCGTCAAATTCGATTTTTTCGGGAAACATCGAACTTATCAGCTTAATTTTCACCCCTACAGACGCATTTCTTATATAGCTATCTATATTGTTTATCAGATTGATAGAGTAGTTTAGTTTTGGTTCGATATTACTGCGGTTAGGGTTCTCACGCATTTCAATCTGTTGTTGCATGGCTGAGGCTTCTTTGTTGTATCTCTCCAACATTCTGTTATATTGTTCTTTGGTTAAATCTCCGTCCAGATACTTATCTTCAATGCTGTTGATACGTTTTTGGATAGTAGAAAGTTCATTTTGTAGTGCTGTTACTTCTTTTTTACTTTCTCCTTTGTGTTCACTTTGCAAATCCTTTAGAATTTCGTTATATAAGTCCAATACCGTTTTATTGGGCTTCAATTGGGCTGTGTATCGAGCGAACTCTTCGTTTACGTTCTCTGCTCTCATTCTTATATGTTTTTGATTGTTACAACAAAAGTAGTAGGTGTATTTGCCGCCATTGCCCGAACTTGTAGCACCAGTTAAGGCACAACCACATACGGGGCAGATTAAAAACTTCCGCAAAAATAAGTCAGGATTTATGGCTTTGGATAGTTTAGGTGTTTTCTTTCTTTTGCCGTCTAATATTTCTTGAACTTTATAGAATGTTTCTTCGTCTATAATTGCTTCATGTTCACCGTTTACATAATATTCGGGTTCTCCTTTGTAGGCTGGCACACGAATTTTACCGATATAAAATTTGTTACGTAGCATTTCAAGAAATGAACTTTCGGGTATATTATATCCTTTTCTTGCAAACTTTCTACGGATATAACAAGGTGCTTCAATACCTTTGGCCACTTCTTTAAACATGGCTTGTATTAATGATGCTGTATTGGTATCTATTTCTACATGGGTTTCATGTTTGCTAATACGCACATTCTTATATCCTCTTGGTGCTTTATTAGCGCATTTCCCTTTTGCTAATGTTCCATGAATGCCGTCCATTGTGGCTTTTGACCTCTTGATGTTGTCACATTGTGCCGAGCCTATGTGTACTCCCAATAATAGGGGCCAAGTGTCAGAATTGAAGTCTAAAGGTGCTTCGATTGCATTTGGTTCAACTCCTAATTTGAGTAATTCTTTTAAGTTCTCACTGGCACTGATAATGTCTCGTGAATATCTATCCCACCGTAAGAATAGTAACTTGTTTACTCTACCTTTGTTTTTACGTATATAATTCATTATTCCTTGTATGACAGGACGTTTCTCAAATGTTTTAGCACTCTCGTCCTCTCTGTATGGGATATTGTCAATGATGTTATATCCCATTTGGTTACAATACTTCCGTAGGCGTTCTTCTTGTACATCTAAGCTGGCTCCTAACGTTTGTTCATCAGAACTTACTCTGCAATATATTATAACATTCATAATTTTATTTATTCTTTTTTGTATTCTTCTTCACTTTCTATTTGTAGTTCTGCTAATAGATATAGATATTCTCTTAGTAGCTTTATTTCTTCATTATTGAATTTTTCATATTCTTGGTTTAGTATTTGCTTACATTTTTCTAATGTAATCATTTAATTAAGATATTACCGTCTGCTCATTGGCAGTTATTTCTGCATTTTAACCTTATCGAGATGAATTTACATTTTAGTTGTATGCAGATTAATTCATCCTATCTTTCTACAATATATGTAGAGTAAGACTACTCATGGATGAGGTTGTAGATATATTTATATCATAGTTTTTAATTTCCTTAATGTGTTAATACTAGTATTTGTTAATGTATGTATATTTCTAAGACTGTAGTTCTTTTTGAGCAGTCTAATTTCTTCTTTATATTCTTCTCGCATAGTTTCTTTATCCTTTCGATACCCAATTTTACGCCCTACGACGCCACCATTGATGCGATAATTTTTGTAACCACTTTCTATTCGTTCATGGATAGTTTTTCGCTCCATTCTTGCTACTTCGGCTAAGATTGTAATAAGAAATTGGGACATAGGATTTATTGCTCCTTCTGGTGTAAGTGTTTCGATAGCATAATTTTGAATGTATATGGAAACTTTTTTGCTGTTTAAAAGTTCTATAACTTCTAATACTCCTAGTGTATTCCGCCCTAGACGGGATAACTCCGTTACAAGTACTTTGTCTATTGCATTATTTGTAACGTATTCAACCATACGTAACAGTTCTGTTCTTTCTGTGTTTGCTTTTGCCCCACTAATTTTTTCCGTAAAGCAAGCGCATACTTTCCAATTATTATTAGCAGCTAAAACTGTTAATTCATTCACTTGTCTATCGTATTCCTGATTAGACGTTGAAACTCTTGCAAATATTACTACCTTCTTATCCATAGTCCCATCTTTTGTTTTATATGTCAATTATTTTGTCACAAATATACATATAAAACAATTAAATTCAAAATATAAATTGATATATTTAGCAATTATGAATACATTATTTGTTTTTTACGATAATTCCATGTAATTTTGGGAAAAAATAAAGAGACAATGGAAAAAGTTCTAGCTGAAAATGTAAAACGCATTTGTAAGGCACAAGGAAGACAGTTAAAAGAGCTTGCTAATGAAATGGGAATAGACCCTGGCAGTCTAACACGTGCAATCTACGGGAACCCACGTTTGGACACTGTTGAAAAAATAGCAATAGCGCTAGGTGTGTCGGTTAAGAGCTTATTTGAAGCAACAAATGACAACGTAGAGGGATACATTAAAATAAATGGAAAAATATATCAATTCAATAGTAGAGAGGAATTAAATTATATACTTTCACTTTAGCTATTATGAGAAAAATTGTATTTTTGTACACAAATTTAAAGTAACTGCCTATGTAACATTGAAATTAAAGACATATAAATAAAAAGCGTTAGCTTGTATATTCTTGTTTTCTGAAAATCGCCAAATTAAAGAAAATTCCCAAGAATTACAAAGTTGATGCCTGCGCTTATATAGCGTGGGCTTTTACTTATGTATTCGGGAATATGGTGTTTGGCGATACCACAGAAAACAATACAAAGTAAATAGTCCACGTTTTTTATTGTCTCCCCCACTTTGGACTAAACATTAATTATGTATACAAATTATAAAATAGACATTATATGAAAAAAATTAATTTATTCACATTGTTATTAATCCTACTCGCAGCTAACATACTAGTCTCTTGTTCTTCTGATGATGACGAAAAAAAAGAAGACAACAATGGAAATATTAATTATTCCGAGATGATAGTAGGATGGTGGAAAATGACATATTCAAGTGAAGGAGATTTAGATGAAGATGATAAAACTTCAATCTTCAAAATCGAAGCAAACAAAACATACTGGAACGGAAATGATAATGGAAATGACTATGGTACTTGGTCTATGGAAGGAAACATTTTCAGATTCAAATCACAAAAATGGGGTTTGTCATTTGAAACTGAAATCACCGAAATTACAAAAGACACATTTACCTCTAAAACGAAACTAGGAAGTGCATCAACAATAGCCTCTTACGAACGTGTGAAATAATCATATTAATCTTTTAGATTAAAGTGATACAAGAAAAAGTGTATCAATAGGTCTTTTGATAGATTATATTGATACACTTTTTGTTTTGATACATAAGCCTCATCAAAGTAACAGATTACGTATCTTTTCAATAGGATTTTCCCTGGTTGAGGCTGATGTCATTGCATGATAAACCGTTTCAAACTTTTTCATTCGTTTGCTTGCACCACTACGTGAGTTGAACTTGCTTCTAATATCTTGCTCCAGTAGTTTTAAGTCACCGTTGTACCTTTCGAGAATGATTTTCATTGCCCAATTTTCGTAATCGTCAAAAGTTGTGTTTGGTATATTGGCTGGAGAATTACCGAAAACCTTGTCAAATTGAGTAAGAATAGGATTTGTATTGGAGTTTAGGACACTGAATATTTTGGTATCAGCCACATTCAAATACTTCATTATCTTTTTAGGTGTGTCTAATGTAATTTCAAATCGGGTTTTTCCTTTAAAATAATCTATTATTGATAGTGGTCGTGATAAACTATTTAAGAAGTCTTTATTGTGACTGGTACATATCTCTTTCTCCTTATTGTATAGGGTAATTGTTTCCGCACAATCTTTAGACTTCACGTCTTTAGTAAAAGTAATACCTTCTTTATCGTAATGCGTCCATTTAAAACGCCTGTAGTTGCCTACTTGTGAATTGAGTGCATTTAATGGTTCATCCTCTAAGATAAAGTTAGTATCATAAGTGACGTCTACTGATGTTATAGCTCCTTCTGTTAAGACACTATCTACATCAATCTCACAAATATCTAATTGGTTAATGTTGATAAGACACTCTTTGATAGTATCTTTTGAAATCAACTTTGGATAGTTCTCTTTTAGAATTTTGCTTGAAAATTCAAGAGTTAGAGTTTGTTTAGGATAACTGACAGCTATATAAAGATTATAAGGTACATTTATATCATCTTTAGAGCTATAAAATAGACCTGTTTTTTCTCCACTACGTGAGTGAAATCTTTCATTGAATCTCACTTTGGTATTGAGAAGATATTTATAGTTAGATTTAATCTTAATTCTATCAAAAGTTATTATTCTTTCTTTCTCATGATGGTAATTCATTTTAAATTCAAAATTTACTTTTTTATTTTTGGAAATGTACTCTACAGACTACAGTTTCCCCTTTTGATAATTAGGAAGAGAGAAGATTATTCATCTTCTACTTCCTTTTCATCTTTAGGCTTATGTGGTATTGTTTCCCAATATAATTTCATAGCCTTTGCGATTGCCTGTTTGTGAGCCTCGCTTTTATTGCGATATTTTAGACTTTGACTAATCTTTAATTTAGTTTCATTGTTTAGCTCTCGATACTGACGTTTATTTTTCATACTTATCTTCTTTTAGAATAAATAGTAGATGTAGTAAGAAAGTAAAGTATAGTAGCCTCTTTTTATTCTTTTTTTGCGTAAAGAGACAAAAAGAACGGTTGGGCTATATGATATGCCTATATAGCCTATTGTTTGAGTGTGAAGTTACACAGCTAACTTATTATATATAAAGGAGATAAAACAGTCTTTTTTTGTCTAACGTTTATATTACGAGAGGTGTCTTACTAATGGGGTATAAAGGATATTTATATTGTATTCTTTGTTTGTTGAAGAATGGGTTTGTTAGGGTTTGGAATATAATCCTTTAATTCCCAAATTAGGTTCAAATCATGTAAGAATTGGTTCGAGAAAAGAACGCTTAGGGGTACTGAAGCGGAGAAAGTTGAAAAACTCTCTCCGCTTTTCTTTTCTACTCCCCGTAACTCGTTGGTTTGCTGATATATTAAATCAAGCACTTTGTTATAAGAATTGGTTCGATATGTTTTTCCGTCAAATTCAATTTTTTCGGGAAACATCGAACTTATCAGTTTAATTTTCGGATCAACGTAAAAACCTGAGGGATTTTCTTTTTTAAGCATACAACATTTTCAGTCTATATAAAAAGAAAGCCTTATCTTTTACGCCTCTGAACTGTGCCCTAAACGCTTTGATCTTAGCATTGAACGATTCCGCCGCTGCATTGGTTGCCCTCCTTTCAAAGAAATTGATAATATTCAGATAGTGAGTCTGAATGGATCGTGCCAAAAACTTTTCCAAACAATAGGATTAGATAAAGGGTTCTTTACAGGAGTGAAATTAGCTCTGTTGAGTGTTTCGCCTATGCTCCTATATTCTCTCATTTGGGGAACTTGGGATGATTCTATTTCTCTTATGAAGTTATTCAATATAGTGGTTATAGGCGCTTTTTTTGAGGAGCTTTTTTTTCGAGGATTTCTGTTAGGACAGCTTTTTAGATATGCAAAATGGGGATTCATTCCTGCCGGTTTAATTGTTGCTGTGATTTTTGGATGTGGACATTTATACGAAGGGACTGATATTGTATCTTCTATAATGGCAGGACTCGTTACCGGATTGGGAAGTCTGCTCTTCGGCTGGATATTTATAGAGTGTAAGTATAATCTGTGGTGTAGCATCTTTTTGCATATGTTTATGAATTTCGCGTGGAGTTCTTTTGCTATTGCTGATAATGGGGCTGTTGGGGATATCACGACTAATGTTTTTCGTATTTTAACGGTAGTAATGGCAATAATGTGAATTGTTATTTATAAAAGAAAAAACAATATTCCATATTATATAACGAAAGTAACTCTATGGACTAACAAATAATCTGACATTAGAGAATAAATTAAAAAACTGACAGACAGAAGGAAATACATTCTCTTTCCCAGTTCGTTTAGTCCTTTAGTCTTCAATTACTTTCCCGACTTTTTTGAAAGTTGTTTACCGTAGGATGGGATCTATCTTATATCTTATTATTTTCGTAATATTCCTTGTTGCCGTTCTTGTTCAAAACGGGCTACTCTTGTTTGCCTAAATAATATTCAAATAGAGACTTATCCTCTGTCTAAAAGTTTATTTTACTCTAATTTTGGGAGTCTTTCGTTTTATTTTCTATGGTTTGTTGATTACCTACCATCATATACATACAAGTGAAATACATCCCAAGGTTAAAATACGAAACTTCTGAGTGCTTCAAAAATATTATGGCAAAAAATTTTCATTTTGTTTGTTGGAGAGCGTCATTTAGTAATGATAAAAAATAACTTAGTATACATTAGGACGTTAGAAGAAACGTACAACTGAAGTTGTTAATTTGATAAGTACAGGCAGGAACTGTTTTTGGAACCGATGAGAGGCATTCCATACAGAAATACAGATGTAGATGATACTAAATGTTGTATATCAGCGACTTAGTTGTTCGTTTTGTAACCAAATAAACCGATATTCTTAGCTTGTAAGAATACGTGTTTAATGCTGTGTTAAACGCGTGTTCTTGTCAGCAGGAATAGGCTCCTTTGCAAACAAAGAACGTATGTTTTGTGGAGAAAGGAACGATGTGTTGAAAACGGGAATTAACAATGTTAAAATCCGACGTGGGATATTCCCACTGTATACTATTTGATGATCCGTGAAAACTATTTACGTTTTTCTGTGAATGGTTGTAAGATTAATCGTTCTGTTTCTATGTAATTCATTATTTCCTTCTTTATTGTGCAAGCAAAATTCTCTGTAAAAAAACATCGAAAGTGAATGCTTAATCCGTATCTATTTCTTCAAAATCTGCGTGACCGATTGCAGGAAGGAAAATGTCTAATATATCTTTTGTTTTTAATTTTAGACTGTAAGTGTTTTCGCATGGGTGGCAACCTATATAGTCAGTTCTCATGATTTCTTTATCTATCAGTAGCTTTACTTTATTCGTATTGTCATAAATAAGCCCAAGAATACTAACAGCTCCGGGTGTTGTGGAAAGAAGTCTTTTCATGTCTTCATCGGAAGCGAAAGAAAGATGTGAACTATCTATTTGTTTAGCGATGCTTTTCGCTGATAATTTTTTGTTCTCCGAAAGTAGAAGTAGAAAATATTCTTTTTGTTTGTTTACCAAAAACAGATTCTTGCATGGTGTAACGTTTAACTTTTGTGCTATCATCGTGCCTTCCTCCATTGTCATAATGGGAGAATGTTCAAGGCTTGTGTAATCAATGCCTAACTTGTCGAGTGTATGATAGATTTCTGGTTTCATTTATAGCTCTGCGTTTACTTTTATTTTCTTAAAGGTTATGGATGTCATGTGTCATGAAAACGTTCAAGTTTTGCAAATATAATAAAAATGCAATTTGTCATAAATAACTTTTCTGAAATAGTCTTCAGCACGATGTACTTTCTCCATAGGACTTTCAATTTTTTGTTTTCTTGAGTACATAGTCTCTTTGAGCGATTGTGTGCAGAGTTGTTTTATGCGATGCTTTAAAATCTCGTAGAAATACAGGATGTTTTGTTTTCTTCGCAATCTTTGTTATATTTGAATGTGATTAAACTATTATCTATCAATTTATTATACTAACCAAAAGCTAAACGATGGAAACAGTAAGGACTTTTTCAATTGGAGCAGTCGTTGTTGCTGCACTCTCTTTGTATTCGCAAATTACAACACGGACACTTCACCGAAATTTAAAGCGGGCTCTCTTTCTTGTTTTTACTTTACACTTTTCCGTATTGGCCTATTGCCAGACTTATCCCTATGTCCGACATGATGTATTACCAAAGAATCATGTCTATCTCCGTGAGACCCCCGGTATGGATCAGCCTGTAACGGATACGGTCGGTTCCGGGCCTGTAAATACTCTGTATATGATTGATAACAGTGATCCTAAATGGGTAAAAGTTGAAATTATAAAAACGATAGTAGTAGATGAATATAAGGGGATTCAAGATTATGAGGTCGTTTTTGTGCCACGGTATGCCGAGAGGGCAAGCTTTGAAGCAGCGACGGCGTGCGAGTATAAAGTGATCGAAGGAAAGGAGATTCTGCTTCGGGAACGTCCGAATATACAAAGTAAAGTGGCTGATACGTTGAAGTCCAATGTTGTTTTTCAAGTCATGGGGCCCCGTTCCCGGCAATGGGTGGAAGTCGGTGTGACAAAGTATGTGCATAAGTATAACCGCAGAGGAAAAATTACGGGGGTTGATAAGGTCGACTATACTTATTATATGACACAAAAAGATTTTAGCAGCGGTACTTATGCTAATGAAGTCGATCTTTCTGATTATGAGCCCGATCTGATAGAAAAATTTGGTGTAATACAAGAGAAGATTACCAAAACGGTTACCAGAACAATAGGCAGGCATATAGATAGTGAGGTTTGGTTCCCGTGGTTGGTGCTGGGCGGAATAGTGCTTTATTTTTTACTTTCTCTCCTGTTGACAAATACTCCCAGGCTTGCATTAGCGGTAAAATATCTGATACTTACGTTTGTTTTCCTGATTGAGGTGGTCTATATTGCCCTGTTAGGAAATGACTTTTGGTTCTGTGAACCCGAGCAGGTCGGATGGCTCAAAGCTATATTGTTTACCCTTGTGACGCTTGGGGTGGTTTTTGTGGAATTTAATCTGTTCTTCAGCTTATTGGCTGAAATGAAAACCGAAAGCCGTGATTTTAATACTTCGATCGGAGTTATACTTTTCACAGTTATTGCTCTTGTCATGTTCGTTTATGCGTTATTTTCGGGTGGGTTGAGTGATGAGGAAAATATGTGGCTGATCTACGCTTTACTCGGAACACAAGTGCTACAAGTAATAATCTCGGCAGTGCAGTTAAGGCGTTATCCGCTATTTGCGTTAATGGTGATCCTATTCATTCCTTTGGGTACGTTCGCTATTCTTCTTACGGCTTTGAGTGTATTTAAGTTTCTTGTCTTTTTTGCTATTATCGGCCTGGTTCTCGGAGGAATTGCCAACGGACGGACGGGGCGTCCCAAAAGCGGATATGGTTCTGAAGGCTGGGAGTTGGCAAAAAACTGTCTTCATTATATCCCGAGTGGTAGCGGGTACCGGCTTAAACATGGAGAGGGGTGTTCGCTGGTATATAATGGTAAATGTGAGTTTGGCAGAATGTAGTTTCACAGAACGATGCTTGCAGAGAAGAATGTTATTTCAACGTTATTTTTACGTTAACGTGGCATATTTCATCTCCATTGTTCGTTTCTGTGCGGACACCTGTTCGGAAACGAACGTATCCTTAAAATAAATATTTTCTGATAATCAGTGTTTTATGATTTTGGCACAGCTCTTGACTATATAAAAGCGAAGGCGGCTGATAAAAACCTCCGCCGATAGTCAAAGAAAATAATAACAATAAAAAAAATAACGATTATGAAGACAAATGTATTTTTCAAAGCAGTGGTAATGGTAGTAGTGGTAATGGCAAGTGTAATGAGTGCAAATGCAGGTAATCCCACCAATTATGTGAAGAATGATGAGATGAACGGTGAGCAGTTGGTAGCTAAAACGATCTATCGTAATGAAGACGGTCATCTGTTCCGCCACCTCCGCTACACGTATACTTATGATTCCGAGAACCGGGTGGTCTGTAAGGAAGCTGCCAAGTGGGACAGTGTAAAAGCATGCTGGACTCCTTATTTCAAACTGAATGTGTCCTATCATTCCGATGCCGTAGAAATGAATTATGCTCTCTGGAATACAAAGAGCAATTCTTTCGATAAGAATATGGAAAAGAGCACTTATGATTTGAATAGCGGTGGTATGACCCGTCTTTTGGCAAGTACGAAATAAGAGAATACGAAATGGGTACATATGTAATACGGCTGTGAGGGGCAAACCTTTCGCAGCCGTATTTTTTGTTAGAGTTTTTATAGAGAGAGAATTTATTTATTTGTCGGCCATCAGGGCGTTGTCTCCATAAAGGATGGCGTGCTCTTTCGCTAAATTCCAGTTATTTTCTTTCTTATTCCACTCGTAGCTCAGATAATTAAAGCCTTGTCCGGCATTCGTAGTCTGATACACGGCTTTGGCTCTGGAATCGGAGTATGCCCCTGTTTTGTTATCCCATGCGGTGTATTCGATGCTTGTTTCCTGCGTATTGTACGTAATATTCAGGCAATATTGCTTTTCGAAAACTTTTGTGATCTCATTCCATTTCAGAACCTTTTTCTGTGATACGTTTCCTTTATCGTCATAGGTATAGTTGTACTTCAGATATTGTTGGAGATACTTTCCGTTTTCCACTGTATATACGGTCTGACTTTCTACTTTTTCTCCGTCTGTAGTGGTGTTATAAGCAAACTGGGTGAGATTTCCGTTACTGAATGCATTGAATACGGTTGTCATTACGATTACTACTGATACTACTAAAGCTTTCATATGGCTCTTGTTTTTATGGTTTATATTCGATTTTTGTTTCTTTCGATGTTGCAAAGATAGGATAGCCTTGTATCATAGTATGTTATCGTAACGTTATCTTTACGTTAATGTTTTTCTTCATATATCTCCGGAATATTGCTTTGTTTTGGTTATTCCAGTTTTTTCAAAATTTGCCTGATCCAATTGTTCGACATGGCGTAAAACCAGGCCATAGGTACAAAACAAAACAGGAATCGTTTAGCCGAATATGCCAGAACATTTTGGATACTGTCCCACTTGTAGTCGATTTGGTAGAGAGCAATCATATATAAAGCAGACGAAATTAGGATCATCATCAGTATCGGGAGATTATCTCTCTTTTTTATTAAATACCAACTGTTCAGTATGAGTGATAGTGATAGGAAAGTAAAGGTCCAACCGTAATAAGTCGTATTCATAAAATGTAGTTTCATGTATTGCCAGATGATACCGGCTTTGTCCGCATCCCAATAAGGGTGAAGTATTGCGATGCTTTCTGCATATAAATTGGCCAGTTTCTCAAAAAGTATCCATAATAAAGCCGGAATGAAAGAAAAAAGTACAGGTATCGGACTTTTCCATGTTTTCTTTATTATTGCATCTATCGTAATAACGAATAATGCAGCCAGAATAAACACGATTCCATCCGTGCGGGTCCAGATGTTCAGCCCCAGTGATAAGGCACCGAGATATAAGTCTTTTTTTTCTCTGTATTTAAACCAGATAGCTATATAAATAATTCCCAATGATGCACTGACGGCATGAATGACATTCGTGGCCGACAGTGATGAAAAGGCAAACATCTCCGGGGTAATCATCATGAAAAATACGGCAATGGCGGAACCTGTCTTGTTTATGACGCGTTTCATGCAGCCATAGAATGCTATCAGAAAGGACAGGTATATCAATGCCGGAATAAGTTTTGAGGTTTCCGCTCCCAATAGATATACGAATGCATAGCTTAATTGGACCATCGGTGCATATACGATATAGCTTCCTGCATTGTGAATTTGTGGCATATAATCTGCCTGGAATAAACTTAATCCTTTCAATGTATGTTCCTGTGCTATTACATAGCCTATGGTGTCGAATCCGGCAAGGCTGTCCCTATCGTAGGTCGGGAAATAGATGCATTTGGAAAAATTCATATATTCCAGATACACAATAAGCGCAATGAAGAAGAGCCAGATAAGATTATAATCAGATAATTTGAAAGAAAGGGGTTGCTTGTAGTATGCCATAAGCTCTTCTTTCCGCAGATATAGCGGAACCGATAAGATGATAATCAGAAAGAGACCGGCTGTCAATATACTTGTGGCGGTTAGTGGAATCCCCGACAGATCAATCAGAGCCATCATCATGGTTTCCAGTCCCAGTCCGACGGGAAAGGCAAGACCTGCTTTTTCACTTGTAGAAAACCGGATCGAAATAAGATGGATCGTGAGAAATCCTATTATGAATAGGATAATTATTCCTAAGATAAGCATATGTTATTATTTGGTTTGAGGTTTTAGAGGTAATACACCATGCTGAAATTCTATATTGACCGGATAGGGCAGTTTTTCCGTTCCTTTTCCGTTTACGATGGCGACATGGGTTATTTCATCCTTATATTTGCCGGTTTCCCGTTCACCATCCAATATTAATTTACGGGGATACAGGAAACGGGTGGCGTAGATCTTGTTATCGATGTTTTGGGTGAATGGACTGCCTTTCTCACGGAAATCTTTTGAGTCGGGATAAAGAATAACGGCATTTTCCGGTGTTGCCTGTTTAAGGTATAAAAGATATTCATAGCTGGTGCCGAGTTTCATCTGCATTTTCTGTTCAAAAGTCAGTTTGGGATACTTCTTGATTGTTTCCATATTGCCCCTGAGTAAGTTAAAATACACCCAGTGATATCCGGGTTGTTTGGAGAATGCATAAAATACTAAAAATGCGGCAAGGATTAAAAAGGATACATTTTTTAGAAGTCTTCTTCTGTTTATCACAGGCCATGATTGGTAAGCGGTGTTTGCTTTACGCATGTTTTTGTATTGCATCGGTTGCCATCTGTTGTGGAATCGGAATTTGAATAGAATGCAGATTGCTTCAACTCCGTCGCGCCATTTAATCTTTTTCCCCTCTTGCTTGGAGCGTGGATAATAATTTATCGGAACTTCTTTTATGGCGTAACCGCATCTGCGTGCTTTTGCGGTAATTTCGGGACAGAACCCGAACCGGTCACAGGTAAGCGGGATAGATTTCAACACAGATGTATCGAACATTTTGTAGCAAGTAGGTTCATCGGTAATTTTGCAGGAGAAAAGCAGACTTGTAATCAAGGAAATCAGTCTGCCGCCCCAATAGAAACTGTGATACGAATATTTATTATTTCTGTTTAAGAGTCTGGAGCCGTATACGATCTTGTATTTTCCTGATAAAATAGGCTGCAATAGGATTGAATAATCATTGGGATCGTATTCTAAATCAGCGTCTTGTACGATGATAATCTCGCCTGTGGCATTGGTAATTCCGGTTCGTACGGCATATCCTTTTCCTCTGTTTTCTTTGAGCCTGATATATTTGATGCGCATCTCAGAATGCGATTTCATTACCTGTGCCACTTTCTCGTCTGTGTGATCGGTAGAGCAATCATCGATAATGATGATTTCTTTTTTAATGGTTTCGGGTAAATCCACACGTATGATCTTTTCTAAAATACCGACGATTGTTTTAGATTCGTTGTAAGCAGGTATCAGTATCGAGAGCTTTTTAACGCTATTCTTCGCTTGCTTTTTATTTTTCATGGTACACACACATTCATGCTTTTTGATGATCTATAAGTAAGATAATCTTTCCGGCAAAAGACTGCATGCCCAAATGATTTTACGGAGAATTTTTTTTTTTTTATTCAACTCTTTACCAAGTAAAACGTATCCCGACAGGGATGGTGAAGGTCACCGGATGTTCTTTTCGGATAGTGCGTAGTCCGCTTCCATCGGGGATGTAATAATTGAGAGTAGGTTCTACGTAGAAGCTGGTGTGAGGAGTGAAATGATATTGCGCACCCACACTTGCATTGATCGACCATTGGAGAGGCACGCTCAGTGAACGGTTGTCAATGTTGACTGATGCGCTGTCCATCATGTGCGAAAAGGTGTGGAGCGTTCCTTTCAGAGGAATATCTACCTGCATGCCGGCCGTAGAGTAGAAGGAAATTTTTTTGAACTTTCCCCAACGGTAGGAGGCACGTAGTGGAATGCCTATATAATGAAGCTTTTGTATTTCCTGGATGCGGTATGCTTCTCCCGTGCTGAAATCCGATTTCAAAAAGGTATATTGCAGTCCCGTTTCGAGACTCCAACGACTGCTTAGCTTTTTATTTATGGCAAGTCCGATTGTAATCGGAGAATCATGATGTTGGTATTCTACAATCCTTCCCTGATTGTTTTCGGCAATTTTCATCAGGGTAAGCGAATCTCCTAAAGTTCCCTCTTGGTAACGAGTGTTCAGATAAGCATAATATTCTTCCCAAGTGCCTACTTGTTGGGGGAAGTCTGCACCTGCTTCATCATCATGAGGGGTCGCAATCAATTTGTATAGATTCTGTGCTAATTGCGGGCCTACCGATCCTGCTAACATAAGTTTCCATTTTCCTGCTTTCCGGTTACGCTGGTGGGGTACAATCTTTTCTATCGGATATGTACCGGAGATCGTTGCGTCCGGTAATTTCGAATCGGACGATGGCGAAGGCATGCTTGCCGTAAGTTCACTTATAGGCAGGGTAGATGGAAGTGGTTCGGTATATGCCGATAGAGGGGTAATGACCATATCGGGTAGTTGTCGGTATTTATCTTTGTGGCGAACAGGCTGCTCCGAGGGGGCTGTCTGTTTGGTCTCCTGCTTTTTCTCTGCTTTTGTTTGGCGTATTATCAATTTCGACAGATAGTTTTGTTTTTTCCAATGGTCATGAAGATTGAACAATGGAATGAAGAACAGCAACAACAGGATGAGAATCAAACGGTAATTGACGATCATCTTTTTTAGCAGGGCTTTTGCGCGATGCAGTTGAGAAGATGATGAATGAGGGGCTATATTCAGTAGATCGCCTATTTCTTTGTGGGATAATCCTTCGAGTACTGCCAGTTTGAAAACTTTTGAGTATCCTTCCGGCAAGCGTTCCACCAGTTCCATCATCCGGTCGTACGATATGAACTCCGTCATTAAAGGATTGTCTGTCGGTTCGTCTTCTTCGCACATTTCGGATAAAGGAACGGTGTAGGTAGAATTACTTTGATTGAGATACCGGAGTACTGTGTTTTTCATTATGACTCCCATCCAGCTTTCCAGCCTTTCGGGATTACGCAAAGAGCCGATAGAACTAAAAATAACAATGAAACCATCATGAAGCAGGTCTTGTGCAATTTGCCTGTCGGGCACATAACGAAGGCATATCTTCATCATCTTCCCTGAATAAGTATTGTAGAGCGAGTTTAGAGCCTGCTCATCTCCTTTTTTGCACAATTCTACGAAATCTGTTCTATCCATGTATGTATCACAACAATATTATAAATATGATACATAAAAATAGTAAAGACTGCATGAACCGGATAAATTTAACATTATAAAACGATCGGTCTTTTTGTAAAAGTATGAAGTTGAGGGAAAATGTTAGTTATATATAATTACAAATGCTGGATATTGATTGAAATGTGTAATTAGTTGATAAATAACGGATTATAATCTTTGTTTTTTCGACATGGAGTTTCGACCCATTTCTCGTAGAGTTTCGGACTGTTCCTCGTAGAGGAACGGTTCGTTTCTCTACGAGGAACAAATTTGTAACATTGCTTCTTGATGATAAATTGTGACGTTTTAGCTGTCACTGTTTTTTTACTGTCGATGGTCTGAAAGGTATATAGAGCACATAGTTGCATGCCACCGGTCGGCTTTCTGACATTGCCGGCAGATATTTGGGCATGCTCTTGACTATTCTCAGTGCCTCTTCTGCGAATTCCGGATGCGAGTATTGCAAGATATGTGCATTTGTCACATTACCTTCCCTGCTTACTGTAAACTGGCAGAGGGCATATCCTTTGATTGATTTTTCCAGTAGAGAAGGCGGGTAGGTCATGTGCTTTGTCGCATAAGTTTCCGGAGTACCTTCCGGAAATTGCGGTATCGCTTCCAGTTCTTTTCCGGATTCGATACTTTGCCACAGCCCGGCAGGAAAGATACCCGAATATTTCGGCTGTTTGTATTCATCGGGAAATGCTTTGTTTCGGTCGCGCAAATCTTTTAGCAATGTTTGAGTGTCTTTTATAATCATACTTTCCGGAACCTCTTTTCCTGTGGATAAGGCATAGGCCGATTCGCAGATCTGCACCAGGCGGCCCATCAGCGTAGTACTATCCGGTGACCATTTTTTTCCTGTCATTACTTTTCCCTTATCGTTTGTGGCGCTAAAATAATAAGTGGTTCCGTCCAGTCCGGTGGTCGAACCGTCCATATCTTGTATCTGCCCGGTGGTTAGTTGCAGAAGTTCACCGAATGCCTGATAGAGTGCTTTGCTTATTGCCACGGATTTCCTGTTTACTTTAATTTGGTTCCTTTCTGCTTGCCAGCTATTTTGCGACAGTGTGTTCGAAACAAGGTAATATTTGCCACCTTGTACTTCTGTCGATACGGTGTATTCCGGTGAGAAAGAGGGCAAGGCGGTATATTGTGCGTAAGGCTGTTTGGTCAGTCCGGTGTTCAATAGCGAGAATACGTTGCAATAATATCCGCTTAATTCGTCTTTATATTTGGTGTAATCCTTTATAGGTTCCAGATAGTCGATTTGTCCCATCACCCGGCATGACAGCAGGAAAAGCAGGAGTAGAATCGTCGTTGTTTTTTTCATATCCGATGTTAGTTGAGAATGTTTAGATGAGCCGCTTTTCTGCCATGTACCTCCAGAGCGGGGCGGCGTGCAGTGATTGCATTATTTCGTTGTTCAATAGTAGTTGTTTCACCTCTTCCAGTGTGAGCAGGTGTACCGTCAGGTCTTCCGTGTCTTCCAGATGCTGTGGGGCTATGGGTTCCACGTCAGTTGCTAAAAAACAATAGGTAACGTTGGTATGTGTACTGGGATTGGGCGACAGTACCATGTATTCCTGCCAGTTTCCATTTCCATATCCGGTCTCTTCCAGCAGTTCGCGTTGTGCGGAGATCAGCGGTGAAGCGTCTTCTGTTTCGCATACTCCGGCGCACAATTCATAGCAGGTCCGGGCAATTCCCGGTCGGTACTGGCGTACAAAGATAAAGCGATTGTCGCGGGTAATTGCGATCATGTTTACCCAGTCGGGATATTCGAGGATATAATATTCCGGTATGCGGTTGCCGTTGGGCAATTCCATGTTGTCACGGCGTACGGTGAGCCACGGACGGCGGAAAATATATTCACTGCTGAGGGTTTTCCAGACAGAATCTTTTGTCTTCATAAAATCAAAGTTTGGTACATCTGTAGGCAAAGATACTACTTTTAGCTTAATTTTAAGAAAATAACGCACTTATTTCTTAAATAATCATTTGAGAATGAACAGGCTATCGGTAAAAATGCTATATTCACAGTAAATAAAAAAGCGCGTTAAGTAATCTGAGCAAGAGATAGTATATACTATATATATTTTCTATTATTAATTACTTAAATTCATTTTTTATGGAAGTAAAGAAATCCAAAAGAGCAGCGATTGAGAACCAACGCGGTACTTGGTTGCTTATGGGTTTTGTAGTAGTGCTTGCTTTCATGTTCGTTACGTTCGAATGGACACAGCATGACATCAAAGTTGCTACCGGCTCGCTCGCCGATGAACCCGTTTTCGTTGAGACACTTCTCCCTATCACGTATCCCGAAGAGAAGTTGGAACCACCGCCCCCACCGGTTGTAAAAGTGGCAGAATTGCTCAATATAGTCGATGATGATGATCTGGAAGCAGATGCAGTGGTTTTGGGATTTGATGATTTTGAAGATCCGGTTGAAATAAAATACAGACCGGTTGTTGTAGAAACAGAAAACGAGCCAGTCGAAGATGAAATTCTTGTTACGGCCGAAAAGATGCCGGAATTTCCGGGTGGAAATGGGGCTTTGTTACAGTACCTTAACAAGAATATTAAGTATCCTGTTGTCCCCCAGGAACAGGGGATCCAAGGGAGGGTGATTATTCAATTTGTGGTTGACAAAGACGGAACGATTACCGATCCTGTGGTAGTGCGCAGTGTAGATCCTTATCTGGATAAAGAGGCGCTTCGTGTGATTAAAGCAATGCCGAAATGGAAACCGGGTATTCAGGGAGCCAGATCGGTTAGAGTGAAATACACAGTGCCTGTTACCTTTAGATTGCAGTAAGATCTTTTAATTGATTGAATGAATAAGCCGGCCCGGTTGTAAACGAGCCGGCTCATTTTTTATTCCGGTGTTTGATTATTCTCTATGAACTAAAAAATATATCTTTGCTGCAAAATATTACAGTATACCCCGCTATGAACATCATACTTGCTTTAAAACGGCCTTTTATCTGGCTTTCCCGTGTGCGCCATCGCTGTGGATATGGTGTACATTCCCCTTTTGCCTTTGAATTGATCACTTGTCTTTTCTACGAGAAAACTCCTTATTACGCTTATAAGGAATTGGCGCAGGAAGAAAAAAAACAGAAGAGGAATCATGGTAAAGGATGGCGAAACGAGTCTCTTAAAGTAAAGCGTCTGTTGTTCCGGTTGGTAAACAGGATACAACCCGGTACGATTATCGATTTTGGTACTCCATCCTCTTCTTCTTTGTATTTGCAATCCGGAAAGGCAACTGCCGATTATACGTTTGCTTCCGAGCTTTCCGAACTTTTTCTGGAAGCGGACGTACCCGTAGATTTTCTTTATATACATTGTCATCAGAGTCCGGTTCTGGTGGAAGATGTTTTTCGTATTTGTCTTGCACGGGTCGTTCAGCAGAGTGTTTTCGTGATTCGTGGCATTCATTATTCCAAAGCAATGAAGAACCTTTGGGAGCGATTGAAAGCGGATGATCGGGTAGGTATTACTTTTGATCTTTATGACGTGGGGATTCTTTTCTTTGATAAAACAAAGATAAAACAGCACTATATAGTCAACTTCTGATTATATTTGTGTGTTAACCATATAAAATGAATTCCTAAAGAACGATGATTATGAAGAAGAGCCTTGTATATACAAAGACCGGAGACCGTGGTACTACCGGATTGATTGGAGGAACACGCGTGTCGAAAACACATATTCGTCTGGAGGCCTATGGTACGGTAGACGAACTGAATGCTAATCTTGGATTATTGATCACTTATCTCAATGAAGAGCATGATAGGGAATTTCTTTTGCATGTGCAAAATAAATTGTTTGCTATAGGCTCTCACCTGGCTACCGATCAAGACAAAGTACGGTTGAATGAAGTCAGCATCATTACCCCTGCCGATGTGGAGCAGATTGAACATGAGATAGATGCTGCCGACGAAATCCTTCCCCCTTTGAGTAATTTTGTGCTTCCCGGTGGCGCGGCCGGTGCTGCCGTCTGTCATATCTGCCGTACGGTGTGCCGGCGTGCCGAACGGCGGATACTTACTCTGTCCGAAAGTAGTACAATTTCTCCTGAATTGTTAGCTTATGTAAACAGATTATCAGATTATTTATTCATTTTATCACGTAAAATCAATTTTAACGAGGGAAAAGAAGAAATATTTTGGAATAATAGTTGCAAGTGAAATTTTTTGTTATACTTTTGCCGAAAAATAGAAACCTAAGATTAATATTCACAATTTAAATACTTATAGCTTATGTATTGGACATTGGAATTAGCATCAAAGTTGGAAGATGCTCCTTGGCCGGCAACTAAGGATGAGTTGATTGATTATGCCATGCGTTCGGGAGCTCCTCTTGAGGTAATAGAGAACTTGCAGGAAATGGAAGATGAGGGCGAAATCTATGAAAGTATAGAAGATATATGGCCGGATTATCCGAGTAAGGAAGACTTCTTTTTCAACGAGGAGGAGTATTGATTCTGAAAAAATGACACAAATAAAAAAATGCCCGGTAGTGATAAACTTCCGGGTATTTTTTATTTATGCTTAAAATACAGGCATTTGCCAGATGAACCCTACGGATATGCGGTTGGTGGAGTAGTTTTCTTGTCCCAGTATTTTGGCACGGGAGGTGAAGTTGTACGAACGTCCTACATAGGTAAGGAAAAAATGCAGATTTGTTTCCATCGGATAATATTCTACTCCGGCAAGATAGCCCCAGGAAGTACGGTAATTGCCTTTAGCGATATCTTCTGTGCTTTTAGTTACAGAAGCGGTCTCGTACATCCCTTTTACGAATACATTCCATTTGGGTAGGAAACGGTAGTTCAGCTTGGTGACTACCGACAGATAACCAGTATCAAAAACATTGTGTCCGCTGGGGCGCCCGACAATTCCGGTGATTGTTCCGTTTCTGTCTATCCCTTCTTGGGCATACATAAAATCGAGAAACATATTGAACTTGTCCAGATTCAACTCGTTACCTAATGCATAGTAATACATGTTTTTGCTTTTTGCTTCGTTTAGAATAGAAGCAGACCAACGGGTCTTGAATATATCGTTGAAAGTTCCGTTCCAGTTCAATGTATATACCAGTGGGAGTTTACCTGATTTCAAGTCGGGCAGTTTCCCCTCTTCATTCTCGGTAATTCCATAGGTACTGTCAAATGAGCCGTTCCGGCTGTTCAATATCTGTAGATTAAGCTGCTGGGTGGAGGTCAGATTATAGCCGATATTCAATCCGGTCATGAAATTACTCATGTTCTCGATTATATCACTGTATTCGTAGATATCGATCGGATTCAGATCGAATTCAATTCCACCGTAGGCGGTACATTGCTTACCGGCAAAAAGGTTGAAGCGATTGTTCAGCTTTATTCCGATTCCGGCATAATCGATGGAAGTAGGAACATTATCAATCATTCCGCCTCCGTCGTTGGAACGGTTCAAGCGTTGGCGATAGCGGTAAGAGAGCCAGTTGTTGATGTTTCCTTTCATTTCGATACGTAGCTGCCTCATTTTGAAAGCCCCTTCTTCGAATCCGTCTCTGAAGTTTGCATCAAATCCTCCTTGCATATTGAGGTAAAGGTTGAATTTATCCGATTTCTTTTTTACATCGGTCAATTCCTCAAATAGCGTTTTATCAACCATGAATTTTTTACTCTTCTCTGTCCTTTGGGCATATACCCCCTGAATACTACCCAAAATGAGTAGCATAAACATTAATTTTTTCATAAACAGTTAGGTTAATGAATTAGTGATTAGTGATAAGTGAATTTACTAATCACTCACTACCAATCACTAATTTTAGTATTCATTGAAATATTCCTGTATCTTTTTCCAGTCATTGGTTTTGGTCAATGCAAGCATGAGTAATACGCGTGCTTTCTGCGGATTTAGCTCCTGAGATGCAACAAACTGATATTGGGCATCGTCCACTTCTGCATCCAGCGTTGTAGGACCGGTGGGTACTCTGGAAGAACGGACAACGAGTATTCCTTTTTTACGGGCATCAATCAGTACAGGGAAAATGTTTTTATGAATATTTCCATTACCTACTCCTGCATGGATAATACCTTTATATCCATTTTCCAACAGGGGAGTTACCATGTCGGCTTCTATGTTTGAGTAACTATAGACGATACCTACTTTGGGGAGTGATTCCAGGTAGGTCACGTCAAAAACGGATTGTAGGGTATGTCTCTTTAATGGAGCCTGATTATAATAGGCTTTTCCGTTGAAGATGTACCCCAAAGCTCCGGAGTTGGGAGCTTGAAAAGTCTGCACGTCGATCGTGTTCATTTTCTGAACGCTTTCTGCTCCTAAGATGAGGCCGTTCATGGCTACCAATACGCCCTTACCTATGGATTCTTTGGCACCTGCGGTGACTACGGCATTGTAAATATTGAGCGGACCGTCTGCACTTAAAGCGGTAGAAGGGCGCATGGCTCCCACCAACACCACCGGCTTATTGCTTCTTACTGTCAGATTTAGGAAATAAGCAGTTTCTTCCATGGTATCTGTTCCGTGGGTAATCACGATACCGTCTATATCCGAACGTTTCAATAATTCGTTTATCTTTTTGGCAAGCGTGAGCCAAACAGCATCATTCATGTCCTGTGAACCGATTTTTACAATCTGTTCACCGGTCACATTGGCAATATCGTTCAATCCCGGAACGGCATCCAGAAGGGTACTGATAGCTACTTGGCCGGCTGTATAGTTTGTAGAAGTGGCCGAGGTACCTGTTCCGGCAATGGTTCCACCGGTTGCGAGGATGTGGATGTTAGGTTTTCCGGCAGCGAGAGCTGCGGTTGCGGATAGTAATAACACGACTACTATCAGGCTTAATTTTTTTAATTCTTTCATGACTGAATGGTTGTTTAGGTTTAATATATTACAGTTTAATAAATTTGTATGAACAGAAGTCCCAGTACGATGGCCACCACTGTCGATACGATACCGGGCATCATAAAGGAATGATTCAACACATATTTGCCTATTTTTGTTGTACCGGTACGGTCAAAATTAATAGCTGCTACCACTGTGGGGTAGTTGGGTATGAAAAAATATCCGTTGACAGCCGGAAACATGGCAATAAGCATATAAGGAGAAATGCCTAAAGCAATTCCTAAGGGCATCAATGCCCGTACAGTGGCAGCTTGGCTATAAAGCAAGATGGACATGATAAACAGCGCGATACCGAATAGCCAAGGCATTTCACGCACGAACCCCTCAATAGATTGGGTCAGTTCACCCATATTTCCTTGCAGGAATGTATCACCCATCCAGGCAATACCGAAAATCGCTATTACTGCCTGCATTCCGGCCGGGAAAACAGAGCCTTGTGTTGCTTTCAAACCGTCCGTTTTGGTGAACAGAAGGATCAGTGCGGCTGCCGATAACATCACAATTTCAATGATGGACGACATTCCTAACGTAACGATTTCTCCGTCTATCAGAAAAGAAGGGCGCATCCCTTCAAACGATCCGAAAAATACAATAAATATAGTGGCCAGTATGAAGATAAGTACGGAAACCAACGCGTGACGCTTGTTCTGCACATCTTTAATGGTTACTTTGTGCTCTTTGATGAGTCCTTCTGCTATACGTTTCTGATATTCGGGATCATCTACTAACTCTTTTCCTACACGCATCGAGAAGAAAGCTCCTGCCAATACACCGATAATAGTTGCAGGAATCGTTATTTTTAAAATATCGAATAAAGTAATATCGAATCCGGCCAATAAGCCTAACAGGGCTACGGTTGCTGCCGATATGGGACTTGCCGTAATGGCCTGTTGTGAAGCGATAACGGCAATGCCGAGGGGCCTTTCCGGGCGGATTTTGGTTTCGGTAGCTACCTCTGCTATTACCGGAAGAACGGAGTAGGCAACATGCCCTGTTCCGGCTACAAACGTAAACAAATAGGTTACGATCGGACTTAGAATAGTAACGTGAGAAGGATTTTTACGCAATAACTTTTCAGCAAGTTTTACCATGTAGTCGAGACCGCCTGCGGCCTGCATACACGAAGCTGCCGAGATTACGGCAGCGATCATCAGCATGACATCTATCGGAGGGGCTGTGGGTTGTAATCCAAAGCCGAAAGTAAGTATGGCAAGCCCGACGCCTCCCATTACTCCGAGTCCGATGCCGCCCAAACGGGCACCGACAATAATTGCAGTTAATACGAATGCTAATTGTAAAATCATATCATTTCTTTTAAGAATTCTGACAAAGGTAACTGAAATCTGTTACTGTAGTTTAAACAACAAAAAAAACGTTGAATGGTTTTTGCATATTTATTAAAACAATAACAGCCGGGGGTGGTTATTATATTAGAACAAATAAAAAATATCCTATTAAAAATAGAAATTATGGAACAGAATTTATCAAGAGAAACCCGTACGGAAAGTGACTTGATCGGTAGTCGTGAAGTACCGGCAGATGCATTGTACGGTGTTCAGACATTAAGGGGAATTGAAAATTTCCGTATCAGTAAATTCCATTTAAACGAGTATCCCTTGTTTATAAATGCGCTTGCTATCACCAAGATGGGGGCGGCAGTTGCTAACTATGAACTCGGCTTATTGACAAAGGAACAGGTGGATGCTATTCTTAAGGCCTGTAAAGAAATTCTTGAAGGCGAACATCATGAGCAGTTTCCGGTGGATATGATTCAGGGCGGTGCCGGAACGACTACCAATATGAATGCCAATGAAGTGATAGCAAACCGTGCGCTCGAGTTGATGGGACATCAGCGGGGAGAATATCAATACTGCTCACCCAACGATCACGTGAACCGTTCACAATCTACCAATGATGCCTATCCCACGGCTATACATCTTGGCATGTACTATACCCATCTCAAATTAGTGAAACATTTCAGTGAATTGATCGAGGCTTTTCAGAAGAAAGCTACTCTGTTTGCACATATTATCAAGATGGGGCGTACCCAATTGGAAGACGCCGTACCGATGACTTTGGGGCAGACATTTAACGGCTTTGCAAGCATTCTTCGTGATGAGATTAAGAATTTGGATTTTGCAGCACAGGATTTTCTGACAGTCAACATGGGGGCTACCGCTATCGGGACCGGAATTACTGCCGAACCGGAATATGCAGAGAAATGTATTGAAGCTCTGCGCAAAATTACCGGTTGGGATATCAAGCTGGCCGAAGATTTGGTGGGTGCCACTTCGGATACTTCCGCCATGGTGGGGTATTCATCGGCTATGCGGCGTGTCGCTGTGAAAATGAATAAGATTTGTAATGACTTGCGTCTGTTGGCTTCCGGTCCGCGTTGTGGCTTAGGGGAGATTAATCTTCCTGCCATGCAACCCGGATCGTCTATTATGCCGGGCAAGGTCAATCCGGTGATTCCCGAGGTGATGAATCAAGTCTCCTATAAAGTGATTGGAAACGACCTTTGTGTAGCCATGAGTGGTGAAGCAGCACAAATGGAACTCAATGCTATGGAGCCTGTGATGGCGCAGTGCTGTTTTGAGTCGGCGGATCTGTTGATGAACGGATTTGATACCTTGCGTACTTTATGTATCGATGGCATTACGGCGAATGAAGAAGTCTGTCGTCGTTATGTGCACGACAGCATTGGTGTGGTTACTGCGCTTAATCCTGTAATTGGTTATAAGAACTCCACAAAGATAGCCAAAGAGGCTCTTGAAACAGGCAGAGGTGTTTATGAATTAGTATTGGAGCACGGCATTCTTTCAAAGAAAGATCTCGATACTATTTTGAAACCGGAAAATATGATCAAACCGGTAAAGTTGGATATTAAGTCTAATAAATAATGGCTGATTTTGATTGGATCAGGATAAATGTGGGAATTTACTTTCATGGGGATAGTGCATGATGATTGTCGGTTTGTTGAAGAACAACTGTCATACATTATTTATGAGAGTAGATTTATGGATATAATAGAATTTCAAATATTATTCGTTCTTACCTAAATAGAGAAACAAATCAATCTCTAAAAAAGAAGATATGAGTGATACTTACTTTTCCATATATAAACTATATATTTTTCGGTAATTTGATGATAGGCTTTTAAGATTGAGGATATTAGCATGAAACAATAACAACATGGGGATGTTCCTGGTGAAAACATCCCCATGTTGTTATGCAAAACACCCGGATGTTCTTACCGACAACATCCGGGTGTTTTTTACATTAGATTTTATGGCTATATGATAATACCTTGTTTATTAATTGTTTAAACTCTTCATGAGCAAAGGCAAAGATACGATTATTCTCGGGGCATTTGTTTTGAATAAATTATTTTTTTATTTTTTATCCAATGCTTTTTCAAATCAGGTTGTCTTCTAAAAGTATAGTAATAAAAAAGATGTGGAAATATGGAAACGACGACATTAGTTAAGGGGCGTTCTTTTATTTTTGGAAAGTCTGATTAACAGAAAAATACTTGATTTATTTCTTTCACACAATTTTTTTTCGGTTTTGTAGTTCTTTATACTGATGAACCGGTTTTTTTTTATATGTATTCTCACCACTTTGGCTTTATTTACCTCATCAAAGGTCAAAGCGCAGTTTGATGTGCACTTCAATCAATATTGGGACTTGAAGGGCTTCTATAATCCTGCTTGGGCGGGACAAACAGATAAACTAAATATCGCCGGAACTTATTCCATGCAGATGATGGGTTTCACTCATTCACCCCGTACGATGTATTTTGGAGCAGATATGCCTTTTTCGCTGTTTAATAAAAAACATGGAGCAGGAGCGGGATTTTTTAGTGATGCGATCGGTCTTTTTCGCAACCAGCGTGTTTGGCTGCAATATTCTTATAAACACCAGATTGGAAAAGGAAGGCTGGGCGTGGGATTACAATTGGGTTTTGTCAGTGTCTCGTTTGATCCGGAAAATATCTATTTAGGAGAAGATAAGCAGGAGGACCCTGCTTTTCCGACGGAACAGAAAAATGGTATGGGGCTTGACTTGGGGGTCGGAGGATTTTATTCACATCCGAAATTTTATGTCGGCTTCTCCGGACATCACCTTACTTCGCCGACCATAGAAATGGGGACTACAGAGGCCGGTGCAACGAGTAGTCTAAAGATTGATCCAATGCTTTATTTCACTGGCGGATACAATATTCAGACTCGTAATCCGTTAGTTTCCATACAACCGTCGCTATTATTACAGAGTGATTTAAATAAGGTAAGAGCCGATCTGACAGGGCGTGTATTGTATACTTTTAATGAAAGAGTTTTTGTCGGAGGGCTTACTTATTCACCGGGAGTTTCCTTTACAGTAAGTATCGGAGCTACGATTCGTGGAGTGACGGTGGGATATGCTTACGAAGCTTATACGTCAAAAATCGGAATCGGGAATGGCAGTCACGATTTGATAGTAAGTTATGCGATGGATATCAATTTATTTAAGAAAAGTAAGAATAAACATAAGAGTGTACGAATCTTATAATTGTGGAGAAAAGGATGAAAAGTAAAAACTGTATAGCAGTGGCGTTACTGGTCGCTTTGCTTTCTTCGTGTATGGGACGCATGGCAGGAGGTGGCGGTACCGGCGGAGAAGTGGTAGGCGTCAGTGTCACGGCATGGAACGAGCCGGCTCCTTATGGTATGGTGCTGATAAAACGCGGTTCTCTTAAGATAGGACCGGAAGAACAGGACTCACTTTGGGGAGCACCTGTGCCGACAAAGGAAATCTCGGTTGAGTCTTTTTGGATGGATGAGACAGAAGTAACGGTATCTGAATACAAGCAATTTGTGTACTGGGTGCGCGACTCTATTATCCGTGAACGTCTGGCAGATCCTGCGTACGGAGGTAATGAAGCTTATAAAATCGAAGAAGACCGGGAGGGTAATCCTATCAAGCCATATCTGAACTGGTCGAAACCCATTCCTTGGAAAAAGCCTACGGAAGATGAGTTGATGGCGATTCAGAGTGTATACAAAAAGCATCCGATCGATGGTACGACGATGCTGGACGCTTCTCAGATGAACTATTATTATGAGGTTTTTGATTATGTGGAAGCTGCCAAGCGTCGGAATCGTTTGAATCCGAATGAACGGAATAAGAATACAGATATCGAAGTTAATCCGGACGAGGTGATCATGATCTCCAAAGATACGGCTTATATTGATGATGACGGTCGTATTGTGAATCGTACGATTACGCGGCCTCTCTCCAGCGAATGGGATTTCCTGAACAGTTATATAATCAACGTTTATCCAGATACGACATGTTGGGTGAATGATTTTCCGAATGCGAATAATGAATCGTACATGCGGTTGTATTTCAATCATCCGAGTTACAATGAGAATCCGATCGTAGGAGTTAGCTGGGAACAGGCGAATGCTTTCTGTGTGTGGCGTACGAACTATTTAATGGCTGGTTTGAAAGGACAGGCGCGATTCATACAGCGTTATCGGCTCCCGACAGAAGTGGAGTGGGAGTTTGCCGCGCGTGGACGTGACGGTAATAAGTATCCGTGGTCGGATGAAGAGACCAAGGATGAAAAAGGATGTTATAAAGCCAACTATAAACCGGGCAAGGGTGATTATACCAAAGACGGTAACCTGATAACTACTCGTGTAGGTGCCTATTCTCCTAATGTGAACGGGTTGTATGATATGGCTGGTAATGTTTCCGAATGGACATCGACTGTTTATACTGAATCAGGAGTGATGTCGATGAACGATTTTAATCCGGAATTGCAATACAATGCTGCTGTTGAAGATCCTTACCGTATGAAGAAGAAAGTGATTCGCGGCGGTTCATGGAAAGACGTGAATGCCCTTATCCGTTCGGATGCCCGTGCTTCGGAATATCAGAATGAACAACGTTCCTATATCGGTTTCCGGTGCGTGCGTACACAAGTTGGTTATAATAAGAAAGGAAGGTAATTATGACAAATAGAGAAAACAAGAGAAGCCTGCGGCAGAAAATACAAGATTTTATGTCTACTCCTAAAGGACAGACGATTATGAATTATGCTTATAATTGGGGAGCATCGGTTGTAATTATGGGTACACTTTTTAAGTTGACTCATTTGCCGGGAGCTAACTTTATGCTATTTGCCGGGATGGGTACGGAGGTTTTGATATTTTTCCTTTCGGCTTTCGATCTTTCGGGAGTGAAAAGGGATGGCACCAATGCAGGGGCTTCTGTATCATTGGGAGGAAACATACAAGCCGGAAATATTGTGTCCGGTGATGCTGTTGCCGATAATACGGAATTTTCCGGAATGTCGTCTGCGGATGATGTACCTGCCGGAAATAGGATTGCAGGGGGAGGCCCTTCGATTGTAGTGGTGCAAGGAGGAAGTGCTATGCAGGCGGGTACTCCGATACAGACCGGTTCTCAGAATATATCTCCGATGCCTGCCGGCCAGCCGGTTCAGCCAATTCAGCCTGTTCAAACTGTTCAGCCTGCTCCTGCTGCTCCGTCGGCCCCGCCTATCACACCGGAAATGGAGGAAGCTACCACAGCTTATTTGGAGCAGTTGAAAGCAATGACCGAGATGCTTTCCCGTTGTACAGAGCAGGCACAAAGTGTTTCACAAGACACAGAACAGATGAATATGCTCAGCAAGAACCTTGCCGGTATCAATGCTATCTACGAAATGCAGTTGCGTAGTGTCAGCACACAGATAGGAACCATCGATCAGGTACATGAACAAACCCGCAGAATGGCTCGTCAGATTGAAGAACTTAATGAAGTATATGCTCGTATGTTGCAGGCTATGACTTCTAAATAAAAAAGAACGATTATGAGTTTTGGATCACAGACACCGCGCCAGAAGATGATAAACCTTATGTATATCGTTCTTATGGCATTGCTGGCACTCAACGTATCATCGGATGTGTTGCGTGGTTTTACTCTTGTGGACGAAAGCCTGACGCGTTCTACCTCCAACTCTGCCGAACAGAACCGTTCTCTTTATAATTCGCTGGCGGAATATATGGAGAAGAATCCGGAGAAAGTGGGGCCGTGGTATGAGAAAGCAATGCATGTAAAGCGGATATCCGACTCGCTCTATGTTTTTGTAGGAGATTTAAAGGCAAAGATCAACGAATCGAATCAGGAAGATTTGGAAGCAGCTTCCTATGTGATGTTTTCTCCGCGTACCGGGAAAGGTAAAGAGTTGGCATTAGGCATAAGTCAATATAAAAATGAAATTTTGGCACTGATAGAAGATCCGGTGCAGAAAAAAATTATTAGTGATAATCTTACGTTGAATATTCCCCGTCTTTTTGAAGGTACTCCGGTTGCAGCTGCCGTTACATTGCTGACCAAATTGCAGAGTGATGTGCGCTATGCCGAGGGGGAAGTCCTCCATACGCTGACAAAAGATATCGATGTACATGATGTACGTGTGAACCAGATCAATGCCTATGTGATTCCAAGTTCGCAGAATGTTGTGCGGGGAGGAAAGTTGAGTGCACAGATTATTTTGGCAGCCGTAGATACGACTCAGCGTCCTTCTATATTTATCGGTGACAAGCAATTACCGGAAGAGGCTCATGGCTTTTATGAAACGGTATGCAACAATACAGGGGAATTTACGCTTGCCGGATATCTGGAGTTGAATCATGGAAACGGAGATGTGTTGCGGCGTGATTTTTCACAGAAATATACGGTGGTAGAACCTTCTGCTACGGTGTCGGCAACATTGATGAATGTATTGTATGCCGGATATGACAACCCGATCAGTATATCTGTTCCGGGAGTACCGAGCGGGCAGGTGCAGGCAAGCATTGTGAATGGGAATGGTACCCTGCAGCGGGTAGCTAATGGATATGTGGCACGGCCTGCAACCATCGGTAAAGAGGCCGTGATACGGGTCACTGCAACAGTAGACGGACGTACACAGGTGATGGGTGATCATTCTTACCGGGTGCGCCAATTGCCCGACCCTTCTCCGTTCATCGAATATAAGGATGCTAACGGTAATTTGAAGCGTTATAGAGGTGGAAGCGGATTGTCGAAAGCTGTGTTGATGAATACGGAAGGTATTGTTGCTGCTATCGATGACGGACTGTTGAATATAAACTTCCAGGTACTTGGCTTTGAAACTACTTTTTTTGATAATATGGGTAATGCGGTTCCGGAAGTTTCGTCCGGCTCTAATTTCTCATCCCGTCAGAAAGATATGTTCCGGCGTTTATCCCGCGGAAAACGGTTTTATATCTCCCGGGTACGTGCTAAAGGACCGGACGGTGTAGAACGGTCATTGCCTACGACGTTGGAAGTAATAGTAAATTAGTAAAGAATTAAAATTACGAGTTACGAATGATGAAACGTAAGATTATTATAGCTGTTGGAGTTGCATTATTGTTGGGTACGCTTCCCACATGGGCGCAACCGAAAGCACGCGCTGCTCAGGAAGAGGATAAGAGTGCTAACGAACTTTCTGTTCGTGCTCAGACGAGATATCCTCATTCGAAAGCGCTTCCACAGGACGTGGTATGGACGCGTGAGATTTATCGTACATTGGATATGACGAAGGAGGAGAACGGTGCCCTGTACTATCCTGTCGAACCTATCGGAGATAGGATGAATCTTTTTACACTGATCTTTAAATTGCTGGCACAGAAGAAGATTCCGGCTTATGAGTATATGCTGGATGGAACTGAACGGTTGACTGCAGATAATGAAATAAAATTCCGTGACGTGTTGGATCGTTTCAGCATTTATTACGAACAGAAAAAGCTGAAGAATCGGAAAGACAGTGTGCTGATGATTGATAATAGTGATGTGCCCTCTGCCGATATATTGAGTTATTTCATTAAAGAAGTGTGGTATTTCGATCAGAGAACTTCAACATATGGTTCGGTAATAACAGCTATTTGCCCGGTGTATCACCGTTCGGAGGATTTTAGCTCGGAACGGGTCAAATTGCCTATGTTCTGGATTGATTATAAGGATCTTGCACCTTATCTGAATGGAGCCATGGTAATGGCCAGTAATTTTAATAATGTAGCTAATCGTAGTATGGATGATTTCTTTGTAACCCGTCAATATGCCGGTGAGATTTATAAAACTACCAATCTACAGAATCGTCCATTGGCTGAGTATTGTAAAACGGATAGTGCAATGACGGCAGAGCAAAAGCGTATTGAGGCTGAATTGGTTAGTTTTGAGAAGCATTTGTATGGTTCCGATACTCTTTCGACAGTAGCCAAACAAACGGCCAAAGAAAAGGTAACTACAAAGAAAGCTGCCAAAACGGCTACTAAAGGAGAAGAGGGGGCAAACGTTGAGCAGGGAGCGGCCGAACCACAAGAAGCGGTGAAAACGAATTCGAAAAAGAAAGGACGCGAAAAATCTTCTTCCAGCGCTCGTCAAGGATCTAAGCGCGAGTCTGCAGCACCGAAAGCATCGGTTCGAAGACAAAGACGATGAACAAAATAGTTCTAATTTGTGTTTTTAATTTTTAAATACATATCTTTGTATCGGATTTTAAATACAATTTGATTTATGAAAAGAATTATTAATGTATTATTGGTAGCTGTATGTATCGCTATGGCTATGCCCGCTCAGGCACAACTTAAATGGGGTGTTAAAGGTGGTTTGAATGTTTCGAAGGTTACTTTCGATAGTGATTTGCTGAAATCAGACAATATGGCTGGTTTCTTTATCGGGCCGATGGCAGAATTTACGATTCCAGTGGTGGGGCTCGGTGTAGACGGTTCGTTATTGTTTTCTCAGAAAGGTGTGAAGGCTGATAGTGATGCTTCTAAACAGTACGGTTTTGATATTCCTGTAAATTTGAAATATAATATAGGTTTGGGAAGCCTGTTTGGTATTTATATAGCCGCCGGTCCTGATTTCTATTTTGATATCTCTAAGGATAAAAGTGTGGCAAATATAGCTGAGGCTAAGAAAAAACGTGCACAAGTTGGTATAAACGTGGGAGCTGGTGTGAAGTTGTTGGGACATCTCCAAATAGGTGCGAATTATAATATCCCATTGGGGGACAGCTTTTCATTGGAAGCTGTAGGGCATGCTCTGGGCGGTGCTAAAACCAAGACTTGGCAAGTTTCTGCCGCTTACATTTTTTAAAGATATTTTCTTTAACAACTAAACATAGAGGCTCCTGCTAAGCGGGAGCCTCTTTTTTTGTATCTTTGTATCCGCAATGAAGAAATACGTCGATGTCATATTACCGTTACCGCTTCCAAGGAGTTTCACTTATTCTTTATCGGATGACAGTGCTGAGGATATAGAACCGGGGTGCCGTGTTGTGGTACCGTTCGGGCGAAAGAAATTCTATACGGCTATTGTTTGTAATGTACATTATTACGCACCTGCGGAGTATGAAGTGAAGGAAATTTCTGCTGTACTGGATGCTACTCCTGTATTATTGCCGGTTCAGTTTAAGTTTTGGGAATGGCTGGCCGATTATTATCTTTGTACGCAAGGAGATGTTTACAAGGCTGCATTACCTTCCGGGTTAAAACTGGAGAGTGAAACCATAGTGGAGTATAATCCGGATTTCGAGTCGGAAGTGCGGCTCTCGGAAAGGGAACAATTGATTCTCGACTTGCTATCTGTAGATCCGGAACAATGCGTTACTAAACTTGAAAAGGAAAGCGGGATTAAAAACATTCTTACCGTAATAAAATCTCTGCTTGATAAAGAAGCTATTTTTGTAAAGGAAGAACTCAGAAGAACTTATAAGCCGAAAACGGAAGCTCGCGTTCGGTTGACCGGAGAAGCCGATGAGAGGCGGTTGCACATCTTATTTGATATTTTATCCCGTGCGCCTAAACAATTAGCATTGTTAATGAAGTATGTCGAGCTTTCGGGGGTAATGGGTAAGGGTACTGTAAAAGAGGTTGCCAAAAAGGAGCTTTTGCAGCGTGCCGGTGTTTCTCCTTCCATATTGAACGGATTGGTAGAGAAAAAGATATTTGAAATATATTATCATGAAATCGGACGCCTGAATGGTTGTGGTGGTGAAACTTTTTCACTTAATCCGCTAAATGAACATCAGCAGCGCGCTTACGGTGAAATAACGGAAGTGTTTCTTGAGAAAAGTGTCTGTTTGCTTCACGGGGTTACTTCCAGTGGAAAAACGGAAGTCTACATTCACCTGATTGATGAAGTGATCAGGCAGGGCAAACAGGTGTTGTATCTATTGCCGGAAATTGCATTGACTACACAGATAACAGAACGGTTAAGACGGGTGTTCGGCACTCGATTGGGAATCTACCATTCTAAGTTTCCGGATGCTGAACGGGTGGAGATATGGCAGAAACAATTGGGAGATAAAGGATACGATATAATATTGGGAGTACGTTCTTCTGTTTTTTTGCCGTTTCGTAATCTTGGTCTGGTGATTGTGGACGAAGAACATGAAAATACGTATAAACAACAGGATCCGGCACCGCGCTATCATGCCCGTAATGCTGCTATTGTGTTGGCAGCTATGTATGGGGCGAAGGTTTTGTTGGGAACTGCTACGCCGTCTGTGGAAACCTGGTACAATGCTACTAACGGAAAATACGGGCTGGTTGAATTGAAAGAGCGGTATCAGGAAATCCGATTGCCGGAGATTCTTCCTGTCGATATAAAGGAATTGCATCGTAAGAAGCGGATGATCGGTCAATTTTCTCCCCTGCTTATTCAATATATACGTGAAGCATTGGATCAGAAAGAACAGGTAATCTTGTTTCAGAACCGGCGTGGATTTGCTCCGATGATCGAGTGCCGTACTTGTGGGTGGGTACCGAAGTGTAAAAATTGCGATGTCAGTCTGACTTATCATAAAGGAATCAATCAACTGACATGCCATTATTGCGGATATACCTATCAGTTGCCTCGTTCGTGTCCTGCTTGTGATGGGGTAGAGTTGGTGAACCGTGGTTTTGGAACCGAGAAAATCGAAGATGATATAAAAATAGCTTTTCCTGAAGCTTCCGTAGCACGTATGGACTTGGATACTACCCGTACCCGCTCGGCTTATGAAAAGATTATTGCTGATTTTGAACAGGGGAAAACGGATATACTTATCGGTACGCAAATGGTATCGAAAGGGTTGGATTTTGACCATGTAAGTGTGGTAGGTATTCTTAATGCGGATACGATGCTGAATTATCCTGATTTTCGTTCATATGAACGGGCTTTTCAGTTGATGGCACAGGTTGCCGGGCGTGCCGGAAGGAAAAACAAACAGGGGCGTGTCATTTTACAGACCAAAAGTATCGACCATCCTATCATTGCTCAGGTGATGGCGAACGATTATGAACAGATGGTTGCCGGCCAACTTGCCGAAAGGCAGATGTTTCACTATCCGCCTTATTATCGTCTGGTGTATGTTTATCTGAAAAATCGGAATGAGATCCTGTTGGAACAGATGGCTGATGTGATGGCGGGAAAGTTGCGTACTGTATTCGGGGCGCGTGTGTTAGGACCGGATAAGCCGCCGGTAGGCCGGATACAGACTCTTTTTATAAAAAAGATAATCGTGAAGATAGAATATAATGCGTCGATGGGGCGTGCCAGGGAGTTGTTGTTGCAAGTACAACGGGAAATGATTGAAGATGAGCGTTTCAAATCGTTGATTGTGTATTATGATGTAGATCCCATGTAATTTGAATATATATTTATCCTTAAAATAGAAGCTATGAAGCGAATAACCTTATCATTATTTTCTTGTCTATTGAGTTTTGGAGTGCTTTCTGCACAGCAGGGAGTCACTCAGTGTGGAGTACCTACGGGGCAGACGCCTTTTCCGGTTTTGACTTATACGGAATTACCCGATCCGATGCAGCCCGTGCCCCGGGAATGGGCTATGGTTAAGACTCCGCATGTCTCTTGGGGTAGTACGGATGTGCGTTATGCAAAACATAAAGTGCCGCAGTTGAAACAGCAAAATACACTTCGTCTACATGCTTGGCGGGGTGAAAAGGTAAATGCTCAAGCCGTTGTATGGACCGGTAGTGAAGTGGAGAATTTGAAATGTACGCTTTCTGATTTAAAAAACAATAAAGGAGGGCTACTTCCCTCTGATGCCTGGAATATCGGTTTTATACGTTATGTGATGACGGATGAGTTGAACAAAGATGGAAAAGGGGCTTGCGGACATCGTCCTGACCATTCACTGTATGATTCTTTGTTAGTGGCCGATCCGATAGATCATATGCTGCAAAGCGGATTGCTTGAGGCTATGACTACACAACCGGTTTGGGTGAAGTGCCAAATACCGCAGTCGGCTGCTCCTGGTATTTATAAAGGAGAGGTGTGTGTTAAAGACGGCGACCGTTTGTTAGGCAAGTTAAAATTGGAAATTCATGTTTCTGACCGCGTGTTGCCTGTACCTTCAGAATGGACTTATCATTTGGATCTTTGGCAGAATCCGTTTGCTGTGGCCCGCTACTATCAGGTTCCGCTCTGGAGTCAGGCTCATTTGGATGCCATGCGTCCGTTGATGAAAATGTTGGCAGATGCCGGTCAGAAAATAATTACGGCAAGTATTATGCATAAACCTTGGAACGGGCAGACGGAGGACTTTTTTGAAACGATGGTAACCTGGATGAAAAAGGCAGACGGTACTTGGGGCTTTGACTATACTGTGTTCGACCGTTGGGTGGAGTTCATGATGAGTGTTGGCATTGACCGGCAGATAAACTGTTATTCAATGGTACCGTGGGAACTTTCATTTCAGTATTTCGATCAGGCTACCAATAGTATGAAGTCTGTGAAGACGGCTCCGGGAGAGAAAGAATATGAGGAAATGTGGATAGCTATGTTATCTTCTTTTTCACGGCATTTACGTGAAAAGGGTTGGTTTGGTATTTGTACGATAGCAATGGACGAGCGGCCAATGGAGGTTATGCAGAAAACTTTGGCGGTTATTCGAAAGGCTGATCCGGAATTTAAAGTTTCTCTGGCCGGGAACTATCATGCGGAAATAGAACCGGCTCTTTATGATTATTGTATCTGTATCGGACAGGAGTTTCCGGTGGATGTGCGTATGCGTCGTGCTTCGGAGAATAAACTGACGACCTATTATACATCTTGTGCAGAAGCGTATCCGAATACGTTCACTTTTTCGGATCCGGCAGAGGCGGTATGGATGAGTTTCTATTCGGCTCAGAAACATCTGGACGGGTATTTACGTTGGGCATACAATAGCTGGCCTCTTGAGCCCTTGCTCGATTCACGGTTCAAGACATGGGCCGGTGGTGATACTTATCTGGTGTATCCGGGGGCTCGTAGTTCCATTCGTTTTGAAAAATTGATAGAGGGTATTCAGGCACATGAAAAAATAACCATATTGCGTAAGGAGTTCTTGGATAAGGGAAATAAGAACGGTTGGAAGAAGATAGAAAAGATGCTGTCTACTTTCCGTCTGGAGGATTTTCCGGAGATTCCTGCTGCCGTGACCGTAAATCGTGCAAATGAAATTTTGAATTCGTTTTAATGATGTGCCAATTAATAATATGCCAATATGCTAATGTGCCAATGTGCCAATTGGCTGCACTATCATGCCGAACGGCACATTGGCATATTATTTAATTGGCATATTGGCACATTATTAATTGTCACATTATTTATATATGAAGAAGATACTGTTTGTTTGTCTGGGAAATATATGTCGTTCCTCTACGGCCGAAGGGGTGATGCTTCACTTATTGAAAGAAGCCGGACTGGAAAAAGAGTTTGTAATTGATTCGGCTGGTATTTTGGCTTATCATGAAGGAGAACTGCCCGATAGTAGAATGCGTGCTCATGCTACCCGCCGTGGTTATAAGCTTGTGCATCGTTCCAGACCGGTACGTACGGAAGACTTTTATAACTTTGACCTTATTATCGGGATGGACGACCGTAATATAGACGATTTACAAGAGCGTGCTCCGGGGGTTGAGGAGCAGAAGAAGATACACCGTATGACGGAATACTGTAGGCGTATTCCGGCCGATCATGTTCCCGATCCGTACTATGGAGGGGCTGAGGGGTTTGAATACGTTCTCGATATACTTGAAGATGCCTGTTCCGGTTTGTTGGAGAAGCTTGGTTGTTAGGTATTAATGTCTACTGTACAAGTCTCGGTAGAAACGTTTGTCTTGCTCTATGTAGCAGGTGGCGTCGATACCGACTTGCTGTAGATATTTTGTGATCTCTCCCAGTTTTTTACGGGGAACTCTTCCTATATAATATAAATGATAATTGTAGTCATTGTCTAATACTTCCATAGTATAAGTGAACGTTTGTTCGCGCGCATAATCAAAATTCACCTTTTGCAGGTTACTGTATGGGAATGATACTTTCCGGCCGATACTGTGTATGGTAATCATGTCGTTGGTTAAAGTTATGTAACCGAAACGGGCTAATAGTGCATATAGTAGGAAAGCACTTAAAACGAGAAAAAAGCTTCCCGGAATAATTCCCCATAATACGCCGGAAATAATCATTCTACATCCCAGTACGGCAAATGCAATGAACAATGAGACAAAGTAGAGCATGTAGAGAGAGGATCGGCAATATTTCTTTTCCGGCACAATCATTTCTGCCGCTCTCTTTCCCGGTCTATAATTGTCAAATGGTATTCCGTTTGACACCAGATAACGGATGACAGACGTCGGATGTCGAAATGGGGTCAAGTAGATCGACTTGTCAGCACTTTGTATTAGATGCAGGGTAAGTATTCCTGCACCATATTTATCTTTTGAAACACGACTGTCTTTACGAGGTGCCTGATGATAACGTTCCATAAAACTGAAACTCTTAATATCGTGAAGCTGTATTTTGTTGCGTTGCAGTAACTTCTCAGCTTGTTTTTGTTCGGGGAGGGTTGTTTTCATTTTTTAATTCCGGATAACTGATACGAGTGTGATAAATCATTTTTAGTTTCTCTTTAAAAACAGCTTTAACGGTTGCGATATCCTTAAAAGTGATAGGACATTCTTTAAAGTAACCTTCTTCCATCTGTGAATCGATGATTTTCTCTACCAGATTGCTGATGCTCTCTTCCGTGTATTCGGGTAAACTGCGTGAAGCGGCTTCTACTGCATCTGCCATCATCAGTATAGCGGTTTCTTTAGAGAAAGGGTTGGGACCCGGGTAAGTGAATTTCTCATCGTCAGGCTCTTCGCCGGGATGTTCATTTTTCCAGGAGATATAGAAGAATTTTGTTTTTCCACGTCCATGATGGGTACTGATAAAATCTTTTATGGCTTTAGGAAGATTATGTTTTTCTGCTAGTTTAAGACCGTCCGTCACATGGCTGATTACTACCTGTGCGCTCTGTTCATAGCTCAAGTTTTTATGTGGGTTTACTCCTCCGGACTGGTTTTCTGTAAAAAACGCAGGGTTTTCCATTTTTCCTATGTCATGATATAAGGCACCGGTACGCACGAGTTGGCTTTTGGCACCTATGCGGATAGCCGCTTCTGCGGCAAGATTGGCTACTTGCATCGAGTGTTGGAAAGTTCCAGGTACAGTTTCGGACATTTGGCGGAGCAGATCGGTGTTGATGTTCGATAGCTCTACCAATGTTACATTAGATGTGAATCCGAATGTCTTTTCCAGTAAAAATAGAAGAGGATATGCAAACAATAATAGGATTCCGTTAGTGATAAAATAGGTATACATGCGGACATTCAGCTTCGATAGATCGTTTTCTGTGATCAGTTCGATAGCAAAATAAATGGCGGCATAAGTTAATATGACCAAAAGCGCAGTACGGAAAAGCTGTGATCTTTGTGATAATTCCCGTAAACTGAAGATGGCAACCAGGCCGGCGGCCAACTGAACTAAGATGAATTCGTGCGGGAACCGCAGTGTTATCGAACAGATCAGTATGGTAATGACATGTGTAAGAAAAGCTGTACGGGAATCGAGGAATACCCGTATGATGATGGGAAGCATTGCATAAGGCAAGATATATACATTGGATATGTTATGCGTCACCATTAATGCAGTGATTACATTGTAGAAAACAATGAGAATAAAGAGGAGAGACAAGCTACCTTTGCGCTGGTAATAGTCTTTGCGGAATAACTCCAAATAGAGCATGAAGCAGAGTATGAAGATACTGACAAAAAGGATCTGACCTCCTAAGATCAGACGCTTTTGGCCGAGTGATTCACTCCGTTTGATGGATTCTTTCCGAAGGGATTCCAATATGTTGTATGTTCCTTGGTCTACAATCTCTCCGCGGTCTATGATTTTTTGTCCGCTGACTACCACTCCATTCGACCAGGAATAATTGTCCAGAATTTCTTTTTTTGTACTTTCGGAACGTTCTTGATCATAAATCAGATTGGGGAAAATGTATTCATTGAGAGCACATTGTCGCAGAATATTCCGGTTATAATGGGCTGTATCGGCAGACAGTAGATGTTCATATGCTTTCTTTACGGTATAAGTGCCGGATATGGCTTGCGACTTTGCCAGTTTATTGTCTATTTTTCTGATGTATTCCGTACTGTCCTTATTCAGGCTTTGGGCATCTTCTGTTGATAGGATGCCGGAAGTATAAATATCTTTTAGCGTCCGTTCGATATAGCGAATATAATCCGTTGAGGGAAGGATGCCTTTAAGATGGTTATGGTAATCTTCTTTCAGCTTGTTGAGGGCATTTGTTTCTATGTTTTTATCTAATTGGTAGTAAGGTTGGAAAGTACTTAGCAGACTGTCTTGTTCGCGTTTTACCACTTCATTGTCTTTGTAGATCGGAAAATTGAAGGTGGCGATCAACTGTCCGTATTTCCAAGGCTTGTTAATGTCAAACTGATAGTTGAATTTACCGTCTCGAGGCAGAAAGTATACAATAACTGTTACTGTAGCCACAAATATCAGTGCTTTGTACAACAAATCTCTGTAAGAGAAGCTCTTTTTTTTCTTGAGATGATTCATATCCTTTGAATTTTTTGCGAAAAGTACAAAAAAAAACAATCGTGTGGAAAAAAAAGTTTAATTTTGCGGCGATTTACCTATACTAACCCAAATTATGGCAGAAAGAAAAGTAAGAGTTCGCTTTGCTCCGAGCCCGACAGGGGCGTTGCACATCGGTGGTGTGCGTACAGCTTTGTATAATTATCTCTTTGCTCGTCAGCACGGAGGCGATATGATTTTCCGTATTGAAGATACTGATTCGAACCGTTTCGTTCCGGGAGCTGAAGAATATATCCTCGAGTCTTTTAAATGGCTGGGAATTCATTTTGATGAGGGGGTGAGCTTTGGAGGAGAGTATGGCCCGTATCGCCAGTCTGAACGCCGTGAAATATACAAGAAGTATGTGAAAGTATTATTGGATAACGGCAAGGCTTATATTGCTTTTGATACTCCCGAAGAGTTGGATGCTAAACGTGCTGAGATTGCAAATTTTCAATATGATGCTTCCACGCGTGGTATGATGCGTAATTCGCTGACCCTTTCGAAAGAAGAAGTGGATGCGTTAATTGCTGAAGGCAAACAATATGTGGTTCGTTTTAAAATAGAGCCCAATGAAGATGTACATGTCGATGATCTGATTCGTGGTGAGGTGATTATAAATTCTTCTATTTTAGATGACAAGGTGCTTTACAAATCGGCAGATGAATTGCCTACTTACCATCTTGCAAATATAGTGGATGACCATTTGATGGAGGTGTCTCATGTGATTCGTGGGGAAGAATGGTTGCCTTCGGCGCCTTTGCATGTGTTGCTCTACCGGGCTTTTGGCTGGGAGGATACGATGCCTGCTTTTGCACATCTGCCTTTACTGTTGAAGCCGGAAGGAAACGGTAAGTTGAGCAAGCGTGACGGTGATCGTTTGGGATTCCCGGTATTCCCGTTGGAGTGGCATGATCCTAAAACGGGTGAGGTGTCGTCAGGCTATCGTGAATCGGGGTATCTTCCTGAAGCTGTTATCAATTTCCTTGCTTTGCTGGGATGGAATCCGGGAAATGATCAGGAAGTGATGTCAATGGATGAATTGATCGGTCTCTTCGATTTGCATCGTTGTAGTAAGTCGGGAGCCAAGTTCGACTATAAAAAAGGAATTTGGTTCAATCATCAATATATTCAACAGAAATCGAATGAAGAAATTGCCGAGCTTTTTGTGCCTGTTTTGAAAGAACACGGGGTAGAGGTGCCTTTCGAAAAAGTCGTGACTGTGATGGGAATGATGAAAGACCGGGTCAGCTTTGTTCGCGAATTGTGGGATGTTTGCAGCTTTTTCTTTGTTGCTCCTGTAGAATATGATGAGAAAACGGTGAAGAAACGCTGGAAAGAGGATTCTGCCAAGTGTATGACTGAATTGGCGGAGGTATTGGCAGGTATCGAAGATTTCAGTATTGAAGGTCAAGAGAAGATAGTGATGGATTGGATTGCAGAAAAAGGTTACCATACAGGTAATATCATGAATGCATTCCGCTTGACATTGGTAGGAGAAGGAAAAGGACCGCACATGTTTGATATTTCATGGGTGTTGGGTAAAGAAGAAACATTGGCTCGCATAAAGCGCGCTGTAGAGATTTTGAAGTAATAAAAACGATATGCTCTACAATCTGGCAATAGTCCTTTATGACATTGTGATACATTTGGCCGCTCCCTTTAGCCGGAAGCCCCGGAAAATGATGAAAGGGCACTGGGTGGTATACGAACTTCTTCGTCAACAGGTGGAGAAAGATGTTCGCTATATATGGTTTCATGCCGCTTCTTTAGGTGAATTTGAGCAGGGCAGACCGTTGATTGAGAAGATAAGAGAGAAATATCCGGACTATAAGATATTGTTGACATTCTTTTCTCCATCGGGATATGAAGTGCGTAAAAATTACCGGGGGGCGGATATCGTCTGTTATCTGCCGTTTGATAAGCCGCGCAATGTGAAGAAGTTCTTGGATATCATCAATCCTTGTATGGCTTTCTTTATCAAGTATGAATTCTGGAAAAATTATCTGGATGAAATGCATAGGCGCCGTATTCCTGTGTATAGCGTTTCTTCTATATTTCGCCGGGAGCAGATATTTTTCAAATGGTATGGAGGTACATATCGTGATGTTTTGAAGGACTTTGATCATCTGTTTGTGCAGAACGAGGCTTCTAAACGGTATCTGTCAAAAATCGGAATTACACGTGTGACGGTGGTTGGTGATACTCGTTTCGATCGGGTGTTGCAGATCAGGGAAGAAGCCAAATATTTGCCTTTGGTGGAGAAGTTTAAAGCTCAGTCACCGACGTTTGTTGCTGGAAGCTCGTGGGGACCGGATGAAGATTTATTTTTGGAGTATTTCAATACCCATCCGGAAATGAAGCTTATTATTGCTCCGCATGTGATCGATGAAAATCATTTGGTAGAGATTATAGGAAAATTGAAGAGACCTTATGTGCGATATACACGCGCTGACGAGAAAAATGTGCTGAAAGCCGATTGTCTCATAATCGATTGTTATGGCTTGTTGTCGTCTATTTATCGTTATGGCGAAATCGCTTATATTGGCGGTGGTTTTGGAGTTGGTATTCACAATACATTGGAGGCTGCCGTTTATGGTATTCCGGTAATATTCGGACCTAAATATCAAAAGTTTATGGAGGCTGTTCAACTTCTTGAAGCAAAGGGGGCATATTCAATTAAAAACTATGAAGAGTTGGAAGCATTGCTTGATAGGCTATTCTCTGATAAAGCTTTCTTGAGCGAAACCGGAGCTAATGCCGGATATTATGTCACCAGTAATGCCGGAGCAACAGAGAGAATATTGCATATGATAAACTTTTAAGAACTGTTTATAAAAAGAGGTGTCTAAAACTCTCTTTCAACGAAATCACCCACGCTGCAAATTTGTTTGCGGTGTGGGTGATTTCTAATTTATAAGCATTTAGGCACTTTGGGAGCTTATTTTTCTTCTTTATACCAGGATGAATACATTAGATAATTATGGGCTATTTTCTGGTTTAGCTCTTTGGCTTGTTTCGGATCTACTTTTTTAATGAATTTGGCCGGTACGCCTCCCCAAATACTTCCCGGTTCGATAACGGTATTGCTTAAAACTAATGAACCTGCTGCTACGATGGCGCCTTCTCCGATGACTGCGTGATCGAGTAGAGTGGAACCCATGCCTATTAGCGCATAATCTTTTATACTGGCTCCGTGAATGGTAACATTATGTCCGACGGATACATGGTCCCCTATCTCGATGGTGGATTTCTCATATAGTGTATGGAGTACGCTGCCATCTTGTATATTGACTCCATTGCCGATGCGGATTGAGTTAACATCCCCACGTAATACGGTACTAAACCAGATACTACAATCACGTCCTGTTTTTACATCACCGATAATAACCGCATTGTCGGCGAGGAAGCAATTCTCTCCGATCTCGGGAGTGAATCCTCTTACTGATTTTATTAAAGCCATATTCTTTTGATTTTTATTAGATTGCTGCAGTGGCTTCTTTCAACCACATTTTTTCTTCTTCGTTTAAGTCCGGTGCTAATTGGTCATATACATTTTGATGATAAGTGTTTAACCATGTCACTTCTTCTTCTGTGAGCATCTTTTTGATAATTCCTTTTTTACATATGGGGCAGAGTGTGATTGTCTCGAATTCCAGATAATCACCGAACATCCCTTCTCCTACGCGACGTACTAAAGTCAGGTTCTCGGTCCGAATGCCATGTTTTCCGGCTTTGTATACACCGGGCTCATTGGATGTTACCATGCCGGGTTGAAGAACGACCGGATTTTCATTCATGCGGATACTCTGAGGCCCTTCGTGTACGCTTAAAAAATGTCCTACACCGTGACCGGTACCATGTAGAAAGTTCATTTTATATTGCCATATCGGCATTCTTGCCAATACATCGAGCTGGCTTCCGCGAGTTCCTGCCGGAAACTTAGCCATGGCTAAGGCTATGTGACCTTTTAATATTAAGGTATAGTCTGTTTTCTCTTCCTCTGTTAGTTCTCCTAAAGCAATGGTACGTGTAATATCTGTGGTACCGTCTAAATATTGTGCTCCCGAGTCTATGAGTAGAAAACCTTTCGGATATAAAATAGCATTGGTATCTGGTGTTGCGGAGTAGTGTACAATAGCAGCATGCTCCCTGTATCCGGCAATTGTATCGAAGCTTTCTCCCATATATAGTGCTTGGGCAGCCCGGTATTCATGTAGCTTTTTGTCTATGCTGAGTTCGGTTTCTTTCTCTGAAATGACTGCTTCCTCCAGCCACTTAAGAAATCGTACCAGGGCTATACCGTCTCGTCGCATAGCTGCATGGATGCCGGCTATTTCTTGTTCGTTGCGGATTGCTTTCAATAAAGTTATGGGAGAATTACAATGATTAATTTTGCAGGCGGGATTTATTGCAGAATAGATTGCATAGTTTGTTTGGTTCGGATTGAGTGATATGCTTTTGATATTTAGTTTTCTTAAATAATTCTCTGTTTCACTGTAAGGTTGTATGCTTACTTGTTGCTCTTCTAAATAGTTTTTTACCTCTTCAGTGACCTTTTGCGGAGAAATAAAGAAAGTTATATTATTCTGAGTGATCAGCAAATAGCTGATTATAACCGGATTGCAATGTACGTCGCTTCCTCGCAGGTTAAGAGTCCAAGCTATTTCGTCCAATGCGGAAATAAAGAGTCCGTCGGTTCCCTGTTTTTGTATTTCTGCACGTATGGAAGCTATTTTTTCTTCACAACTTTTTCCTGCATATTTGAGGTCGTATATGAAGGCTGGTGCATCTGGCATATCCGGCCGGTTATTCCATATTTTTCCTGGTAAATCTCCATAATCTTTCAGATGGACATTGGCCGTTGCCAGTTTTTGCTTCATTTGCTCTACTTGACTGGCAGAAAACATCTTGCCGTCGATACCTACAGTTTCCCCGGGGAGCAGATTTTGGCATATAAATTCGATGATTGTCGGCGTTTCCGGCAGCATCTCTTTGTATAAAGTGATATCTGTGCCTTCCAGTTGTTGGGCTGCTTGCAGAAAATAACGGGAATCTGTCCACAAACCGGCTTTGTCTTTTAGTATGACAATGGTCCCGGCAGAACCTGTAAATCCGGAAATCCATTCTCGGGTTTTCCAGTAGGAGGCTACGTATTCACTTAAATGAGGGTCGGTACTGGGGATGATGAAAGCACTAATTGCTTCGGATTTAAGCATCATCCGTAGTGCACGTATTCGTTCTTTAATCGTTTGTTGCATATATATAAAAGGTATTATAAGTTTTTTCAAAGATACTACTTTTCTGCGAAAATAGCTTGTGAGAGTGTTCTTATACACTGATTTTGAGAAATAATTGCTGAAAGTTTTGTGAATAAAGAAAGTATGTGTAATTTTGCGGCGCAATTTGACTGCGGAAATTTTTAACCAATAACATATTAATAATAACAAAATGATTGTAGTACCTGTAAAAGAAGGCGAAAACATTGAAAAAGCGCTGAAGAAGTTCAAAAGAAAATTTGAGAAAACTGGCATCGTAAAAGAATTGAGAAGCAGACAGCAGTTTGATAAACCGTCTGTAACTAAAAGACTTAAGAAAGAACGTGCAGTTTATGTTCAGAAACTTCAGCAAGTAGAAGATTAATAATTCGTAATTTCCTTTGAATTATTGAATTCTTTTCATACATTCGTTGCAAAATTATAGACGTAGCGATGTTATGTTGACAGATTCTTTTCTTGATTATCTTCGGTATGAGCGGAACTATTCTGAAAAAACAGTTTTAGCTTACGGAGAGGATATTTCTCAATTACGGGAATTTGCACAAGAAGAGATTGGCGACTTCAATCCGGCAGAAGTGACGCCTGAACTTATTCGTGAATGGATTGTTTCGTTGATGGATAAGGGGTATGCTTCGACTTCTGTGAATCGTAAGCTGAGTTCGCTCCGGTCGTTTTATAAATTCCTTTTGAAAAAAAAAGTGGTTCTTGTGGATCCGTTACGAAAAATAACAGGACCGAAGAATAAAAAGCCACTTCCTTCTTTTTTGAAAGAGAATGAAATGAATAGATTGTTGGATGATACGGATTTTGGTGAAGGGTTTGAGGGTCGCCGGGATCATCTGATTATAGAAATGTTTTATGCCACCGGTATAAGGCTTTCTGAATTAATTGGATTGGATGATAAAGATGTTGATTTCTCTGCTTCTCTTTTGAAAGTGACGGGAAAAAGAAACAAACAGCGGTTGATTCCTTTTGGTGATGAACTGAAAGAGGGCATGTTGGAATATGTCAATGTAAGAAATGAGCAGGTTTTAGAGAGCGGAGGCGCTTTTTTTGTTAGAAAGAATGGTGAGCGACTTTATAAAAATCTGGTCTATAATTTAGTGAAACGGAACCTTTCGAAGGTAGTGACGCTTAAGAAGCGAAGTCCTCATGTGTTGAGGCATACTTTTGCTACAACGATGCTGAATAATGAGGCGGAATTGGGGGCTGTAAAAGAACTTCTGGGTCATAGTAGTTTGGCGACTACTGAGATTTATACGCACACTACGTTTGAAGAACTTAAAAAAGTGTATAAACAGGCTCATCCACGAGCTTAAAAAAGGAGGTAAGTATGGAAATTAGAATTCAATCGATTCACTTTGATGCAACAGAGCAATTGCAGGCTTTCATTCAGAAGAAAGTGTCTAAGTTGGAGAAATATTACGAAGATATAAAGAAAGTAGAGGTGTCATTAAAGGTAACTAAGCCGGAGACTGCTGAAAATAAGGAAGCAGGGGTGAAAGTGCTTGTTCCGAATGGGGAGTTTTATGCAAGTAAAATCTGTAATACGTTTGAGGAATCTGTAGATGTTTGCATAGAAGCGCTTGAAAAACAACTGGTGAAATACAAGGAAAAACAACGTAGTAAATAAAAAGTTCGCAAATGTTTTGCGGAAAAGAAATAAATAACTAAATTTGCAGCCGTTTCGCTCGCGTTAGAACGTGACGGTTGCATTTTTTGAGTAATCGCCTCTTTAGCTCAGTTGGCCAGAGCACGTGATTTGTAATCTCGGGGTCGTT
>ENA-UOJR01000484-UOJR01000484.1-human-gut-metagenome-genome-assembly--contig:-C115P-NODE-484-length-53423-cov-13.499831_pt1 | contig 53423 bp, 36 predicted proteins | sample MGYA00242354_ERZ723901 | MGnify/ENA metagenome assembly ERZ723901
TCTCCCGGGCACGCTCAGAAACAGGATCCGTCAGTACCTTTTTTCGGTATTTTATGACCAGAACCAAATGATAATAGAGCAAAAATACTGAGTGTGCGTTACTATCCAATTTTCTCATAAAATCAGCCTTTCCTTTTGCTTTCGACTGATTACATTATAACACAGAAACATTTGTTCGTCTATGCTTTTGTAGAACATTTGTTCTTTTTTTATTTATATGTGCAGTTTTAATATGCCAGATATTGCATAATCTTTCCAAAAGGCAATTCATCTCACCACCTTAAGAGGTGGGAGAATTCTTGCAAAGTGTTGTTAAAACCGGCAAATACTCTTATAAAGAGGCTGTGATCGACGAATTGGCCACAGCCTCTCCCAGTGAATATCTGACGAAAATATCGATACAAGTGTTTTAACCCTGCCGCTTCATCGCGTTTCCTCCGCACTGCCTTTACATTTCTCATAAGCAAATAGCGCCGCTCCCAGCGCACCGCAGAGCTGCGCCTCATCACAGATATAAAGTTTAGCACCAAGCTTCTCTTCCAATGCCTGGATGATACCCTGGTTCTTCGCCACACCGCCGGTCATCATATATTCGCCTGGATGATCCTTTCCAAGGCGGGCTGCCAACGCGCCGACTTTTGAGGCAACTGACACATTTAAACCGTGGATAATATCTGCCACATCCTTATTCTGTGCCACCAGCGACACGACCTCCGACTCTGCAAACACCGTACACATGCTGGAAATCACGATATTATGCTTCCATTCCAGCCCTTTCACACTCATTTCCTCCAGGGAAAGTCCCAGCGTTTTCGCCATCATTTCCAGAAAACGTCCCGTTCCGGCGGCACATTTGTCATTCATCAGGAAATTTTTCACGGCTCCCTGCCCGTCAATGCTGATCGCCTTGATATCCTGCCCGCCAATGTCGATGATAGTGCGGACATTCGGATTCAGATAATTTGCGCCCTTGGCATGGCAGGTAATCTCCGTGATGCTGTCATCCCCGCTGTCAATGTAGGATCGTCCATATCCGGTCGTATCGATCCGCACGATCTCCTCTTTCTTAATTCCCGCTTTCTCAATCGCCAGATCCAGACTCTTCTCGGCGCTCATCATCGCACCGCCGCCGGTCGGAATAATCATCGTCGATTTAATTTTTCCATCCTGATCCAGTATGACCACATCCGTACTTGTCGAACCGCTGTCGATTCCCGCTACATAAAAAATGCCCGACTCCATCTTCTTTCTTGCCTCCTCACTGATACCTTTTCCCGGATCCATATCCTCTGATCCCTCGATCGTCTCCTCAAATGCCTGAATGCGCGTCAAAAGCTGCCCCGCGCTCTGGCTCGTAAAATCAGTCTCAATCTTAAGGAGCGGAACCTTGATATCCCGCTTGATACTCGCATACTCAAATCCATAATAATCACAGAACTTGATCGTGTGATAAATAATTCCCTTTAAATTCGGATCCAGATACAGACGGTTTCTGCGGATCGAACGGTTCATGCGGAAACACGGCATCTGTCCCAGCAGGACGTCCGCGTAAGAAAGAAACAGCTCCTCTTCCTCCATATTCCACATTTCATCCTGTACGACCGACAGTTTCCGACCACCCGTACAGGTCAGATTTTCCACATCCATCTGGATATTGTCCCGGATCATATCCTCCAGAATGCCGCTGACCCGCACGCCCAGCACACCAATGTACGGCTCCGTGTTCATTTCCGGCGTAATAAAGGACTTGATAAAAGCGCGTTTATCAAACACTTTCCCGGAATATGCCTCATACGCCTTTTTAAGCCTCCGGATCGTGCCCGCAAATTTCACTTTTTCACATTCATTATCATCATGCGGCAGATCCAGCATATATAAAAACTTACATTTTCCCGTGCTCTCCACGATATCGTAAACGCGTCGCATCGAATCGCAGCAGTTTACCAGCACCAGCTGTTCAACCTTTCCTTCCAGCACTGCCTGAATGACCGATTTTCCAAAGCCGCACAGATTTGCATGTGCAATCTGATCCGACTGTTCGAAATTTTCCGGCATTTCCTCCAAAACAGAACATTCTTCTCCAAACCCCCGGAACAGCTCGATCGGGGTGTACTTACAGACGTAATAAATCATGCGTGTTTCTCCTCCTTGCCCTTTTCCAGCATTTCCACAAACGCCTGAAGCCGCGTCGATACCTGACCGTCGCTGGTATTGGCAGGGTTGCAGCCGTCACCGTCGAGAATCATCGTCGGAAGTCCTGTCTTTTCTAAGGACTGCTTAATCAGGCTGGATGCACCGATCGTTCCCTTACAGCCCCAGTGGGCAAATAAAACAGCACCATCCGCTTCCGTGATTCTGGCAAGCCGTTCCGCTTCCTCAATTCTCTGTTTCACACCGCCATTGTAAATGCAGTAGACCATTTTCTCTGCCATCGCCTCATACGGGTCTTCCGCATGCATCTCCTGAAAACCATCTGCGATGAAATCACAAGCGCGGATGTGCATTTTCTTACTATAATTAAAAATATCCTTAACCGGCTCCTGTAAAAATGGCATGATGTGCATCCAGATTACCGAAAGACCATCTCCCCTCGGTGACATCCGCACATCGCGCAGAAGTTTTTCCGTATAGGTAACCGCCGTCTCTGAGCCAGCCATCAGATGGCACATAAAAAGCGCATACAATTCATTCGTCAGAGAGGTCACCGGGTCATGCGCACACCGCAGGGCAAGCTGTTTTTTATAATTCGCTGCCGCTTTCCGGCTGTTATCTACCGCACTCCGCACTGTTTCCTCCGAAATCCGTCTGTCCGTCGTCTCCTCCAGAAACCGTTTCAATTTCCGCAGCTGATCCGCCACATACAGAACCGATTCCCGGTTTTTCTCATACGGAACATCAATATAAAAGCCCGGACATTCAAATTTATCCTTTAAATAAGGAAACGTCATCATATTTCCATCACACGCAAGGTTCGTATAAATCATGCAGTTCGGTTTTGGCAGAATCCCCGTCAGCGCTGCCCCCAGAAACACCCTGTGGTACGAACACATCGTCTCTGGAAATCCTTCTTCCTCCGTTTTCCGAAGAAACGTCTGCTCACACTTCGTTCCCGCCATAAAACAGGACATCGCCTCCACTGAGTACGGCGTCAGCCCTGCCGCCATCACCAGCTCTCCCGGCACAAATATGCTGACCATCGCCGCATTCTCTGGTTCCGCCAGCGACTGAATGATATTTTTCATAACCACCCGCGCCACATACTGTCCCGACGACGGCAGCCCCCGATCCGGCAAAAACTGAAGCTTTTTTTCCTGCAGGCGGTATCCCGCAAGAAGCAGCCGACGCGCTTTTTCCGGATCCTTAAGCGCCTGGCTGCTCACCCTATTTCCAAATTTTCCAATTACATCCATTGTTCTTTCTTCCATTCTTTTAAGTTCATTTTTCTGTCATATCGCCCTGATGCAGATGGATATGGTTCCGCGCCTTTGCAGGCAAACGGGCATTCTTTATTATAGTCAGTTGGATGGGAATTGTAAATATATCGGATATGAAACGCGAAACAGAGGGGGAGAAGAACTTTACGCCTGTGACAAAATCATCTATATTCCAAAAAACTGAGCAAACAACCACCGTAAACGATGAATAATCCACCGTATTGCCCACTGCCCCCTTGGTATCCTTCTCCTTAAATAGGCAGTGGTTCATGGTGTTCTGGTGTTTGATTTTCAACATCAATCAATCTGCTGCAGCGTTCCTTTATAAAGTTGCTCCACGGTAACAGCTTTTCTATACCTGCGGGCTCATTTTTGTAGTCCGGCATATAAAGTAGTACTGTGTAGGGATACTGGAACACATTCAAATTGTTGGCTTTTGCGGTTTCTACGATACTGTACATGACAGCACTCAAAGGTGCATTGACTAAAAGAAAAAGAATGGTTGATTTAGAGACGCATACCCTTGTATACACAAAATAATCAGTGAAAAAGGGTATGATGGGTCAGTTGCTTTTTTAAGAATGTTTATTCAAAAAGAAAGAATTCGTTGCGTGACCGCTCAAAAAGAAGATGCTTGTTCTGATTATCAGCCGAAAGAATACGTACAACGCCGATCACTAACGCAATTAATATATAAAGGGTTGGACGATGTGAAAACAATCAGTCAAGAACAATATGAGCAAGTTTTAAAATCATACCCAGTGATTGCCGACCTTTATGTGACATAAAGGAATTTTATGAAATTATATATTCAAAGCATGAAGAAAAGCTAGACGCATGGCTTGTTAAACTGGAAAAATTTAATATTCCTGAGTTGCAAACATATGTGAATGGTATAAGACAGGATATTGTTGCTGTGAAAAATGGAATTGCCATGCAATATAATAATGGTTTGGCAGAGGAAAGCGTTAATAAACTCAAAGTAATAAAACGTATTATGTATGGCAGAAATAGTTTTGAATTATTGAAGGCAAAAGTACTGCTTCATGAACAATTTCGCTGTGAAATCAACTAAGTGTGGAAAGAGCCTATGGAGCGTTTACGAGGGACTTGCATTTCAATCCACGCCTCCGCGAGGGAGGCGACTCGAGGTGCAACTTTCCAAGCTGACCACAAAATCATTTCAATCCACGCCTCCGCGAGGGAGGCGACCGCAGATACAGCACCGCCGGTACCGGATGCACTATTTCAATCCACGCCTCCGCGAGGGAGGTGACATTTTTAAACGTCATCGGCTCGGTCAGTTTCGATATTTCAATCCACGCCTCCGCGAGGGAGGCGACGCATCCAAACGCTTTTCTGTAGCTGTTTTCACACGATTTCAATCCACGCCTCCGCGAGGGAAGCGACCAAACCGAAGTCAACCGGCCTTTTCACCTACATAATTTCAATCCACGCCTCCGCGAGGGAGGCGACATTGCCGCCCTTTCCTTTTATTATCTTTATAAAAATTTCAATCCACGCCTCCGCGAGGGAGGCGACAAAAAGGAATGGAAAGTCCGTTTCATGGGGAATATTTCAATCCACGCCTCCGCGAGGGAGGCGACGCAATTCGCTCACCTGACAAAAGACCTTGATTTATTTCAATCCACGTCTCCGCGAGGGAGGCGACATCCCGTGTGATATTCCGTGTGATATTAGCACTATTTCAATCCACGCCTCCGTGAGGGAGGCGACCATATTTCCTGTGTGCGTTGCGCTACATCATTGGTATTTCAATCCACGCCTCCGCGAGGGAGGCGACCGGCAGGTCATGAGCAGGAGCGTCTTGACCGATGATTTCAATCCACGCCTCCGCGAGGGAGGCGACCAAGTTCTATGGCAATAGCTAATTGAGGCCCTGTGGATTTCAATCCACGCCTCCGCGAGGGAGGCGACTCATCTGCCATGCTCTGGAGTTCATCTAGTTTCATTTCAATCCACGCCTCCGCGAGGGAGGCGACTGCATTAATTACCAATTTTTACATCTGATCCAAAGTATTCCTTGTATAGATCATCCATCTGGCACTTCAAATTAATGTATATACCATCTAGCAATTAATCATTTTATTTGTTTTTGTTTACTTTTTCAGGTGCGAACCTATCAGGCTTTTTATGTCTGCTTTAGGTTCGCACAGACTTGTTACAAGATAAGAACATCATCCGCTGCTATTCCTTTGTCCACGCCTACATGCTCAACTTTCGTCTGATACTTATTTCCGAGATAGTAGAACCGAAGACTGTCCACATTAACGTCGATAATGTCTGTAAGAAGTGATCTAAGCATCACACACTGTGCGTTATCTACTATACATTCGAATACCGAATTTTGTACTCTTCTGCCATAATTCATACATTGCTTTGCCACTTTTCTAAGGCGAGTACGGCCTGCCGCTGTTTCTGTATTAACATCGTACGTAATTAATACTAACATGTTCCACACCTCATTTCCACAAAAAAACCGGATATGAATCCAGATCACCACGCAGATATCTTGCTAAAAGCATTGACTGCACATATGGAATCATTCCCCACTCAATTTTTTCATTCAAATACGGATGTGTAATGGTTTCTTTTTTCTTTTTCTGCCACTCTGTTAAAAACTTTTTCCGAATCTCATCATCCATCAGAACTGCTCCGTTTTCCTTTTTGGTAAAGTTTTTACCAGTCACAATCTTTTTATTGATCAGTGACAAAACAAAACGATCTGCCAATACAGGGCGCAATTCTTCAATCAAATCTAATGCCAAAGAAGCTCTTCCCGGACGCTCCGTATGCAAATATCCTACGCACGAATCAAGGCCCACACATTCCAATGCCGATACAATATTATTGGTCAGAAGGGTATACGTAAAGGACAACATTGCATTCACATTATCCATTGGAGGTCTTTTACTCCGCCCATGGAAGAAAAATTCCTTTTTTTGCTGCAAAATCAATTCATCAAATACACCAAAATATACACTTGCAGCCTCTCCCTCATAGCCACGAAGCTGTTCTTTTGATTCGCTGCTTTGTATTTGTATCAGTGAATTTTTCAGCTGCTGCGATGCATTTTTCATTTTCTCAACATCAACCTGAAGTGGGTGATCACGTACTGCTCTTTCCAGCACCCATCGCGCATTATAAACCTTTCCAACAATGCAATTTTTAGCGATCTCCAAACTAATTGCATTATCCTGACTGCTTTCATACTGCTGTTTACGCAACAATACATTTCCTCTGACTTTGCCCGTTACGCGCGCTAAAAAACGCCCTTGCGGAGTCACATAGCATAAAGAAATATTTCTGTCTGCACAAGCGCCCATCAACGCGGGACTTGTCCCTCTATATCCAAAAGAAACGATTCCTTCTAAATTATGAAGCGGCAATCTCCCGCGCTCTTCTTGTTCTTCATAAATTACTATATTTTCTCCATCTAATGCCAGATAACTATTTTCCGATGTTACATATAAGGTATTCAACAATTTTTTCATAGTTCATCCTCCGCCAGTTTTTGGGAAATATACTTTTTCACCTCATCTGAACGACTCAATTTAGGAAGACAAATTTCCTTTAACGAACAAGATTGACATACTTTGCTGTATTTTACCTTGGGAGTATATCCCCTTTGATAATATTGATGCATTTCCTTGAACATATTTTCAACTTCTGTCCGAAGTTCCTGCGTTATCAGAATTCTTTCGCGACGACGTGTTTCACCATAAAAAAGGGCACCTTCATAAATTTGTGTTGAAAACATTTCTTCCAGACACATCGTCTGTGCTGTAAGCTGTAAAATATCTTCTTCTGTATATTTTGGCCTTCCTTTTTTATATTCCACCGGGTAAATTGTATATAATCCCCTATGTCCATGCAGTTTGACACCCTCTTCACTTTTATGGAATTCTACCACATCACATTCCCCACTCACTCCCATTATCTTAGAGTGCACAGGAAGCGCCCGTACAATCAGAATATCCTTGCGCTTCTCCGCCAGGTACGGATCATGAACTTTTTTGTGCATCAATTCGCCTATTACGGTATACTCATTTTCAGCCCACTGCTGTTCAATATGAATTAACGCCCACTGTCTTCGGCAAAACTTAAAGTGCTGAATTCCAGATATCATCAAATAGTCATCTTCTGCATAGATCATTTTATCATTCTCTTTACCTCGACACTATCTGGAATCTGCTCACCATGAATCTGAACCTCATAATCACGATAATTCCTCGGATACACAATATCAGCCTTTCTGAAAACATCTACTGCATCAAATAACTTATATGCCGGGCAATCTCCCAATTCTTTGCTGTGTTTAAATACAATCAATTCCCGTACAGCCATTTTTCCTCGAGCTGCTGAATGATCATGCTCAAACATGTTAATAATAGCTTCCCATAACAAGTCCAAATCCTCTTCTGTAAATCCCGTCACTTTTCTTGCCAGATTGGCTGATACATAACCTTCTGCACGATAAAGTCCATACGGAACAATACTCTTTCTTCCCATCTCTGTCTTTTTATCTTCTGCATCCTTTTCGGTTGTAATCGCCACTCTTGTAATGGTTACTTCCTGACTTACAATCGGATCAACGCTTCTTGCAAATCCGATCTGCACCGGTCCTCGTACCTGACCACAATTTAATGATGCCTTTACAAAAGTCGTCATTACAGCACCAAAAGTACGAATATCAAAGAAATTCTGGCACATATAATCTCTGATTTTCAAATCTGCATCCGGATCATTCTTTTTTAATTTTTTTAATCCTTCCGTTACCTTTTTATCATCTGTTTCTGTAATTCCCAGATTTTCGCACGCTTTCCGATCACTTCTGTTTAACGGTACATCTTCTCTGATATAAATCTGATAACCGTTTTCTCCTTCTTTTACAGTTTCTACATAATTACGAATTTTCCGTTTCAAGCAAACATCCGTTACCAATCCTAGTCCGCTTTCCGGATCAATACGCGGCATATTTCCAGCATCCGGATCTCCATTTGGATTACCATTTTCTACATCAAATAAAATCACAAACTCATATCTGTTTTTAATCGCTTCTCTCATTTTCTATCCTCCCGTTTAGTATATTTATCCTGCACCTGATGATAATACCCTAAATCAAATTTTCCCTGCTCTTCCAACGTCAATCTTCTCGGAAACTCATCTAATTTACCCATAATTTCTGTCAGCTGGTTTTCATAACTGATTTTTGCACCTAGATTATCCCGCTCCAATTTTTTGATATGACTATTCATAAGCTTAATCAAAATCGGAAATACGGATGCTGGCGTAGCACAAGCCGAATTAAAATAGCGATCTCGAATCGTTGCCTTGATTCCCGGATTTGTGTCTTTTTGAATAAATTCTAACACTGCAAACAAACGTCCCAATAAATAAGGCTGTTCACTGTTTTCCTTATTTAATCCCATGTAGTTAACTCCTTCTTTCCAATTTGTATTTCTAATCAAATATGCTTTCAAAATTGCCGTGCGCCCCCAACTGAGCTTCCGTTCTCCTTGGTCTGCCCGAATTCGAATCAATGTATCTGTGTATAAGCTTGCCGGATAACGTCCGCCCGATAATACAGCCTGCATCACCATCGCAGCCATATTGGGAATCGGACTCTTATCTCGAGAATTCTGATTAACTGTTTCCATCAGCATATCACGTATACTCATATATTCCCTGGTTTCCCAAGATGGTTGTACAATTTTCATGCGTTCATAATGCTCTGAGATATGTTCCAGTATCTTTCCAAATGAATCTTGGTAAAAGAATCGAACCGAAAGCCTTGCCGCATTAGGTGCCAATCCCAGAATATAAAAACGCTGTTCCGAATCCATCTCTATATCGTCTACCTTAATCGGCTGATCCTTTTTGATGCAGTCAAATATTTCACGAATCGTCTCCCGATTATCTACTGTAGGAACTAACGCAAACGAAAATACATCCTGATATGCCTTCTGTCCATTTTCAGCCCAATAAACAACCATTGTGTCTCCAAGCTGAAACGTATAATTTCTCTGCGACAACAAATAATTTAGCGCTGTTGTATAAGCAAATTCCGCATATTTTCCAACCGGTGCATTATAACTTTGTTCTTTTCCATAAGATTCAAAAGCCGGAGCATTAAATGATACCAATGCTGCACCGCTGGACTGAGCACCTGGAACGCCTTTGATGGTTCGATGTATACGAGATATCTCTGCTTTCTTACCGGTTACCAGACAAATTCCTGTATTTCCACCTTCTTCCCCGTCACATGAATTCTGTTTTTCATTCCACAGTTCTTTTATTTCTTCATCCTCTTGTGCTTCACATCCATTCATGTAAAATATTAAATTACCGCCATCTGTAAGAGCTTCCCAAATTTCAGATTCCTTTAACTTCTCTTCCTCTTTTTCCGGATTCCACATTTCAAAGAATGCTTTGATAGATGCTGCCATCTCTCCTTCTGCCTGTTCAAGCAATTCCAGGTGTTTTTCCTTTGCTGCCTGAAAGCACTCTAACACTCTTTTAGAACTTCCGTCTTTATCGAATCCAAGCATATATTTCGAATTATCGCAAAGAAAATTGGATGACACACCGGAGGAACGTGTTACCATCTGCGGAACCATTCTAGTCGTTGAAACCCAAACTTTCTTTTTTCCACGCTCTTCCTCTGTTTTTAAACTGATAAATCCTTTCACTTTTCCATCTGGCATTAATTCAATTGCATAGGAAACCTTCGCTTCACACCATCCTTCTTTTGATACCTTTCCCTCTGCTGCCAGATTTTCATAATGCTTTGCAAGTGCCTGCAATATCACCTTATCACCTCGCAGTCTCCTAAATCAATCGTTCCACGCTTCATAACTGCCCTGAAAAACATTGGCTGTATATGTTCTGGATCTGTATAATCCATATCATACAGCATATATCCCAAATCTTTTTCCGGAACAACTTCATAGCAAGAATGAATCTCATCCTCTTCCCACAACATAAACTGTGCTGGGAATTCTCGGCATCCAAAGTATGGCATATGGTAGCACTCCCCTCTTTTGAGCCGGCGTTTTATTATATCTTGGAATTTCCCCGGATTATCTGTATTATTCGCCTTCTCTGTCATTTCAAAATGGGCTTCCACAATATACTCAACATCACAAAGGAGCAATGATGCACGCTGGACAATATCTTCCTTCGTACTGATATACAACTGCTTATCACCACCGTTATAGACCTGCAGCACATTACTGGCCGAAACTTTGCTCTTTACTTCATTTCTCCTTACACTTGTAAAGCGTATTGGATTAATAACATGAATCTTATCTACCACCCAACGCAGTCCCGGATGCCAGTAGATCGCATCTAAAATTCCTCTTGCTGCAGATGGAGTAATCACATCATAGCTGCAGCGCTCCACCTTCATTTCAGGTCGGGAAAATAGAGCATACGGACCCCAGACTTTAATTTTAACACTCATTAAAACCATCACCCCTTTTGTCAGAAAAACATATTATTTCTCATGTCATTTTGATACAATACCAACATAAAGCTTTGCAATTGTCAGTCCTTTCTTATAAAACCAACTATACCACACTTCATTCCAAAGATCAATATTTACTTCAAATTCCAATGAAAATTTATTTTAGTAGTTGCACCAAAAACATTTTTATCATACACAAATCCGTAATTCTATATTATAATTTATCTGTCAGGTGCACTATACAACAACCTGTGGATTGAAATATTGGCATTTGCAGTAATGCACCACAAGTCCAGCAAGAATTAACTTCCTGCTGGACTTTATTCTTACTACATAAATACCCCCATTCCCATCTCTATGTCCAACCGAAGTCCATACTCTTCTGTATACCCGTCATCTGAACAAAGTTCATATAAATCTTCTATATCCTCTGATACTGGTCTCAACATTCCGGAAGCTGCCAATTTATCATAATTTCCTGTATAAACGTTGACGCAATACTGACCTGCCTTTCGCATCAGAGATTTTGTATATCCCTTATATCGTATTTCTTTCAGCAGTTGTTTTGCATCTTCCTCCTGAGGAATAAAAATTGTTACCGTATGCTCATCAATTAATTTAAATTTCTTCGAAGCCGTTGAAAAATTATAAACTCCTCTTTGGAATTCATCCATTATCTTCTTTTTGTCTAACTCATTCCTTCGAAGATAATACAATTTCTTAAAATAATCTCTCGCCGTCTCCGGTGCTGAAAAATCTACTTGTTCATCCATCAAGCTAGAGGCAACATCCATCTGTTGTCTCTGTCCCGGCATATATTCTTTTTCTGAAAATGTAAAGATATACACCTTACTATCTTCCACCGATCGCCTTCCCTCACGATTACATCGTCCTGCTGCCTGAACGATTGAATCGATTCCGGCAAGCTGACGATATACAGACCGAAAATCCACATCCACTCCAGCCTCTATCAAACTGGTTGCAATCAGAATACACTCATCACTCCCTTTTAATCTCTGCCGAACTTCCTCTAACACTTCTTTTCGATGCTTCGGATACATAGCAGTAGAAAGATGATATACATGTTCTGCTCCTCTTTCTTTTAATCGCTGGTACAAAGACTGAGCTCTTGCTTTTGTATTAACAATACAGAGCGCCTGTGTTTCCTCTATTAAACGATCTTCCAACTCCTCCGTACTAACCTTTCCCATCGAGATAAACTCTGTTCGTTTAAAAAAAGCGAACTGTTCTTCCTTTTGCGGACATAATTCGCGAATGTTCCACTTCTTTTGAAATAATCCTTCCAAGGCAGGTTGAGTCGCAGTGCAAAGAACCAGACTAGAATGATAATTCTGAACCAATTCCTCCATCTGTGCCAGACATGGTAGCATGTAATCGGTTGGAAGCATCTGTACCTCATCAAATATAATTACACTATTTGCGATGCGATGCAATTTACGGCATTTAGACGATCTATTGGAAAATAATGATTCAAAAAACTGTACATTCGTCGTCACAATCACAGGTTTATCCCAATTTTCGGCCGCCAACTGCATCGACTTTAATTCTTCCGATGATTCATAATCTACATTATAGTGATTTTCCAACACATTCCGTTCCCCCAGAATTTCACGAAATACTGATGCATTCTGCTCAATAATACTCGTATATGGAATGACGTAAATAATTCGTTCCATCCCATATCGGACTGCATGTTTCAAGGCAAACGCAAGGGAAGCCAACGTCTTCCCTCCGCCGGTCGGGACGGTTAACTGAAACATTCCCGGTTCTTCTTCCCCTCTTTGAATACAACTTCTCAAGATTTCGCTGCGATGACCGTTGACGGTTGTCAAATCTTTATTTTCAAGCCATCCTTTTATATACTCAGAAAGTCTCTGTTCTAATACCTCTAAAGATTCTCCTGAATCTCTCCCTACCTTTCCATTGAGCATGAACTGCTCAGTATCCAAAAAATCCGCATCTACCAAACAAGAGTACAGCATACGAATAAATACACTCAATGAGAAATCCGGATTTATCACTACATTCGGATCAAAGGGAATCTCCTGTAATGCCGGAATCTCGATTTCATCTAGGTAAGAACTATAATCCTCCACCTTTTTCTTCAATCTTCCATACATCGTTGATTTATCAAGTCCCGTTCCTGCTCCTGTATTGGGAAGTCCTGCATGATGACCGGCAATACAATACCCCAGAAGAGAGTAGAAACCACCTTTTTCCATACAAACCTTTGCCCCAGCTGTAGAATGATCTACCTGATTAGTATTATTTCCACGTATCCTCTCTTGAAATGCTTCTGAATATTTTCCTATATCATGCAGCATCCCAGCACAATAACCCCACTGTTCCTTTCTGAAGGACTTTGCAAACTCTGCTGCCAGTACGGCAGTCCCCTCCAGATGTTCTTTTATTGATTGTTCACGTTTACCATCAATATGTGCCAGATATTTCATCTTGTCTTTTTTCATCACTCCCCCCCCTCTCACTTATCACGCTCCTATCCATTTTGCCATCTACAGATTATCAATCTTCGCAGTGAAATTTATTCCTGCAAATTCATCTGAATTTCCATAAATCAATCATATCACACATTTCCATATATAGTAATCCCCACCTAATAGGTGTCGTATATACATCCCATCTAAAATCATCCATATATTGACACAATTTTCCTCAAAAGAAAAGCGGCTGATCAATACCATAATCAACCGCCTAAAACAATTCTTGTAATCAACCCACAGTGCTTCTTATTATACTTCCCACTCCAATTTACTAACCATTCAACGCTCACAGCAATTCGTCAATTTTTGCAAAATCGATATTCAAATTATCATAAATCCCTGCTGGAACAAGATCGGAAAATGTATATTCGTTCATATCATTTTTTTCAAAATTATATACAATAATCCTGTTTTTCGTTTTATCCACGATCCAATATTCACGGACACCGGCCGTGCGATATTTAAAAAGCTTTATCATGTAGTCAATCCGCTGGCTTCCCGGTGATACCACTTCAATAATCCAATCCGGTGCTCCTGCACATCCTTTATCATTTAATTTAGATGGATCGCAGATCACGCTTACATCCGGCTCTACGTAAGTATGATCATCCTCGTTTAAAAAAACTGCAAATGGAGCGACATAAGGCCTGCATACTCCGCCTTTCTGCTTAATATAGTCCCGAATAACTGCAAATAATTCGCCTACAATTTCCTGATGAGCCCGGCTTGGAGGTGCCATCATATACATGGTACCATCTATCAATTCTGCACGGGTTCCTTCCGGAAGATCATATATATCTTGTACTGTATACGTTTTGTATTTAGGTAATGGCATAGCTCCTCCTTTCTCGGCTGAAATATACTTTCCTCTATAATAAATAGTTTATCGTATCTCCGTTCTTTTATCAATCAATTCATTGATATGTTTTTCAATTTTTAAGACCTCAATATGAGCAAAGAAAAGCGGCTGACCTCCCGATCAACCGCTTTAAATAACTCTTTTACCTATTATCTTCCCGCTTCTTCATCCCAGCTGCCGTCTTCTTTCACATACCAGCCGTCCGGTGTCCGGCGGTTTGAATACATGATGCCGGCACTGCCGTCGTGATTCGAATTCAGATAATACCATTTTCCATTGATGAACTGCCATCCTGTAAGCATACCCTGGTTTTCGTCCATATAGAACCATCCCTGGTACAGGGTGTCATAGATCCAGCCGGTACTCAGATATCCCTCAGCGCCAAATGCCCACCATCTGCCGTTGACTTTTTCCCAATGAAATGCACCGGTATTGCCCATAGGCCAGGTGCCGTCACTGTAGCGGAGCCACCAGCCTCTGGCATCCTTTATCCAATGGCTGTAACCGTCATTCACTGCCTGATTCGATGCACCGGTGATAACCCCCTGCTCCTCGCTGCGGTAGCCTTTCTGGCTATCTTTGGTTACTGTGCCGGAACTTACGCTGCTGCTTTTTCCACTGCTGCCTTTTCCGCCGCTGCCTTTTCCGCCGCTGCCTTTTCCGCCACCTGAATGACTGCCTGAGCTTGAAGACACTTTCTGAACCGTCACATTGACTGTTTTTACAGCATCATTGAAATTGGCCATCGAAGCTTTCACATATACCTGATAGGTTCCCGCATCTGTAAAGCCTGGGATCTCACTCTGGTAATCCACTCCATTCTTAGAATAAGTAAATACCACTGCATCCGGACTCACATTTGAAAGACCGGTTTCCACAGATGCATGGATCTGCGGTTTCTGTTCGGTACCATTATAGGTAAGCGGATCTGCCGACACAGTCATGGATGCAAAATCACGTGCTACGATATTGCCTTTGATAGATGTGCTATTTTCTGTCAGCTCATAATTCTTTGCATTGTCACCTGCTAACGTAATATTTGCCGCCTCAATATTGTGCTCTCCAACATCCGCACTCTGATATGCCAAATTCACCTGGTCAGCACGAACATCCTGAGAATCAGGAGTACCGGAATCACTGTAAAGCTGAACGGATAAATTCTGCTCCTCCCTAATATCTGTCGTTCCATCATAGACTTTATCGAAAGAGTTTCCTGTTATCCGCGCATTTAATTTACACTTGTCGATTGTAAGTATAGCTTTATTCGATTCATTCGTATAATTTCCCTGCCCCAACAGAGAAACGGTGTATGTTCCAGCATTTTTTCGCTCTTTAACTATCATATTATCAGTTCCTGTCCAATATGTCCAATCTTTGATTGTATAATCCGCCTTATCCACTTCATCTCTGGAAGCTCCCTGCCAGTTCTCAACCACCTTGATCTTCGGCTCCCAGGATTGACCATTATAAATGACGTTCTCTGGTTCGAGTGTTACTTTTGTATCTGCAAACCTCCGTTTGGTAATACTCGTTCGGTTGTCAGAGCAAAATACCTTCGACTCGTAATTATTTACTGTCACTCTTACAAATACAAACTGATCAGACTCTGCTACATTCACAATTTTCGGACACTCCGACTTCCACTGATCTTCTTGTAAATCATCCGTACTCTTTGTACTCTTCAGCTGATATTCATATCTTGCCCCATCAGGTATATCTGTTGTGCTAATGGTTGCTGCCGGATACCCTTTAGATCCATTATATATACCGCTGGTAGCCGTTACGATCAAATTCCAGTGATCAGGAAAAGCTGCTTTATTAACCGTCAATGTTATATAAACCGGATTTTTTCCGGCTTCATATAATCCACTTTCCTGTGTATTCACCTTGATTTTAAATACACCAGCCCTGTCCACCTTCAACTGACCTGATTCCTTGTCAATCGTTCCTTCTCCTTTATCACTTCCTGTATATTCAGCAAGTTCATATTGCAGGTTTCCGGCTTTAGCCGGTTGATGAATACCCGCAAGGCTTGGAACATCGATCGACATATTATCGCGATAACCTGCACTTATTTCCGCTTGATTAACTGTAATATTACCCGGTTTCTGCTTTAAATCATCGGGCAGGCTTCCGGTTCCGCTGATTGTACCGGTATTATTGAATCTTCCGCCTTCTCCTTTTTCAAATGGACCATTTGAAACAAATTTCCCTGCATTGGTAAGTGTACCACTATCAATTATCGTACTTCCAGAGGTTACCTTTCCGCCACTTGCAACAGTGAAGGAACTATTTCCAGTAATATTTAATCGATCAGTATTCAGTTCGTTGGCTTCGATCGTTACAGATCCACCCCTCTGCAAAAATCCTATTCCATCACTATTAGATTTTGTTGAAATTGTTCCACCTGAAAGTTTAAAATTACCCTCATTCTCAATTCCGGGTTTTCCACTTCCGGTTACCGTTAAACTTCCACCAGTCATCTGGAAATTTCTACGGACATACACACCATTCTTGTGTGTTCCCGCAGCAGTAACAGAGCCTCCGCTAATATTTAAAGTTCCATTGCTTTGCACAACAATAGCTCCTGAGACTGGATCGCTATTTTGTTCCGCATAGGCAATTGCTTTTATCGTTCCACTTTCTATCGTCAAGCTGCCTGCGACCACTATTCCGCTGGATGCATCCCTACTTGTGCTTGTCGTTGGAGAATTCTTAACTGTCAACGAAGCGGATGCTGTTCCTGCCTTAATCGTCGCTCTTACATTTTCTTTAATTTTGAGGCCAACTCCTCCAACCTCTGTCCCTTTCCCCTTTAATACATTGCTTTCATTTAATACTATCTCCCATGTTCCCCTGCTTAACTCAAGGTTCTGTATGGAAGCATTCGTCATTATTAATTGAAAACTATCATTTCCTAAACTAGTAACCGTTATACCGTTCTGATTCAATAAATTCATTACATCGTTCTTATAACTAGAAAACTCACTCCCATTATAGGCAAGACTTTTAAAAGTTTCCCCTTCTATAAAATTTACATTTAACACAACATTTCTAGGATCATATGCCGTCAACGCCGCCTGGTCTCCCGTCACAGACACTTCCACCACCGGCGCCTCTACATCTTCCGCCAGTTCATATGCCTCCGGCAGCTCTGCTGCGAACTCATAGGTGCCTTCCAATGGCCAGCGTCCTTCTTCATCCTGCACGTACTCGTTACAGGTCCAGCCAGTGATCGGAAGTTTTCCCTCTTTCCCCGCTTTGCTTTCTTCTCCAATTTGGGCAATAATAGCCTCTGGTAAGTACTCCGTGACTTCTTCGAAGGATGGCTGGGCTTCCTCGGTAACTCCGCTAAGCTCTAATTTTCCATCCAGCAAATTCTCTTCCGGATCATACCAGGACCAGGAGAAGATCTGGGACTTCACAGCCGGTATCACTGTTCCGCCTGGAACTGTCGTATCTTCCATATCCGATGGTGTACTGACGGAAGGTGCATTCTCCTGTTTCTCGTCATCCTCTGCTTTGTCGGCAGAATTCTTCTGATCATTGGTTTCTTCATCATCCGGCCCGGTTTCAGAATCGTCCTCGTTCATACCGGAAGACACGGCTGTATTCCGTATGCATCCGCTTTCCACACTGCAAACGTGGGTACATTCCGTCGGCTCTTCTCCTATCTGGGACGAGGTCGCTTCCTCATCCTGCCCGCCGTAGCACTCCTCGGTATGCACATGGACACATTTTTTCTTCTCCGTCTTCTGCGGCATATCCGCCCATGCTGTATTTCCAAATAATGTCGATACTGCCAATGTCATTGTCAGACACACCGCTGCCGCCCTTCGTATACCTTTCATTCTCCCATCTCCTCTCTGTTTACCTTTCATCTCTTTTGACGCCCATGAAGATTCATTCTCATGATGTTATTATTAAACAATTTTCAAAAAATGTCAACAAACCGTACACAATATATGTTTAATACCGTCATTTATATGATTTCCCGATTTTCATTGTGAATTTCGTTACCTGCTATCTCCATCCCGCCCCAGATACTCCCACACAAACCGCGATACTTCCGCCTTTTTATGGTACCTCTCCCGCACCGCATATACATGCAGCCGGGTCTTTGCACGCGTCATTGCCACATAGAACAGACGTCGTTCTTCCTCCATATCCTCGTCCAGCATCGCGCGGCTGTGCGGTGTGATGCCCTCATTGGCATCGAGAATATAGACAATGGGAAATTCCAGCCCCTTGGCACTGTGCATCGTCGCGAGCGTGATCGCGTCCGTCTCCGTCCGCCGCTGCGCTGCCTGCCGGAGCAGTTCCTCCTTGTATGCCTCGATGTGTGCAAACCACTCGTCAAAGGTCTTGAAACCCGCCGCACTTTCTTTTAACTCATCGGCAGTCTCTAAAAGTTCCTCCGGCCGCATCCGCCGGAATGCCGCATACTCGATCAGATATTCGTCGTATCCCATGCCCTGGCGGATATAATTGACGGCTGCCAGAGGTGACATCCGGGCGATGGCCCGCAGATCGCCTTCCAGACTCTCGATCCGCTCGGCAATCCAGTCTTTCTCCGCATAGAATGCCTTCATCTTCTCGAACGAAACCGTCTCATCCGGCATCGCATCCCGGCTGATATACCGCTTCGGACGGTTGATGACCTGCAAAATATCTTCCCGCGCCCGGCTTCCCATGGCGATCCGGATATAGGTCAGGATATTTCGCGAAATCCAGTGTTCATAGAGGTTCGGCACCGTATCCCTTGTCCGGAAGGGAAGGTTGTATTCCATCAGCTTTTCCATCAGAAAACGAGGACCAGCATTGGTCCGGTATAAAACTGCGATATCCCCCGGCCGCACTCCCGACTGCAGATACAGCTGTATCTCCCTGGCAATGGCCAGATTTTCTTCCCCCGGATCCTGCCAGAGCTTCGTGATCACGTTCTTCCCATGACGTCCCGTTGTATGGATGGCCTTTGAAAAACGTTTCTGGTTTTCCCCGATCAAGCGCAGAGCCGGTGCCACGATCTCCTCGGTGCTTCGGTAATTCACATCCAGAAGAATCCGTCCGGCACCCGGATAATCCCGCTCAAACCCCAGCATAATCTCCGGTTTGGCCCCACGAAACCGGTAAATCGACTGATCATCATCGCCCACGATAAAAAGATTATCTTCCGGCTTGGCTAACATCCGCACGATCTCATATTGAAGCCGGTTGATGTCCTGAAACTCATCAATCAGGATGTACCGATACCTCCTCTGCCAGGCAGACAGGATATCTTTTCTTTCCGTAAAAAGTTCCAGACACAGCACCATCATGTCATCGAAATCGATGAGTCCGGCGCGGCGCATTTTCTCTTCATAGCCCGCATAGAGCTGACGGAAAACCGCATCCGGACAGTTTTTGGAATAGTAATGTTCCAGTGCAATCCGCTCTCCCTTAACAGAGCTTATCTCACTTAAAATAGAGGCTGCAAACTCATTTTCATCCTCCGGCTCCAGACCTCCGGCCTGAGCCAGCTCCCGGACAAACTGCATCTGCTGCTCTTCCCGGACAATATTGTCAGCGGTATATCGGTATGCCAGCTTTAAGATCCTAAAAAAGATCGAATGAAAAGTACCGAAGGTGACTCTGGATCCGCCGCCGGTCAATGCTTCATACCGCTCCCGCATCTCCTCGGCTGCTGCCCGGGTAAAGGTAATCACAAGAATATCCCCCGGATCGATTCCGTACTCCTTCGTCAGATACTGGACCCGATGGGTGATCACCGTTGTTTTCCCTGATCCCGGTCCCGCCAGAACCATCATGGGACCATCTTTATGCATGATTGCCTGTGTCTGTGCTTTACTGAATGCCATTTCCTGTTTCCTTACTCCACAATTCAAGAATATCTCGGCATATTTGCTTCGAAATTCGCATTTTGATGTGCAAGACATCCTTCTGCCGCGCATCTGAAGCAAATCTGTCAAGTACAAATGTAAGAAAAGTGCGCCTTGGAATGTATTTCTCACAAAGCGCACCTTTTCACTGCTTTTCATGCATCTACGATACATGAAAAGCAGTTGTTTATTTACTACCTACTGATTTAATCTGAGATTCAAGTCGAACGTCCGTGAGACTTGGCGCGTGATTCTGGTCAGCAAAGCTGACATATTCCTATCAGAATCACTGCGCATCCTCGCGGAGCATTTATCTCAGTCGGAGAATGGACTCCCACTGAGACAAATTTGCTATTACTCACCACCTGAAGATGTGGGAGTCTTCTCGACTGAGATAAAAACTTGCTTCAAGTCGAACATCGACGGTTACGACAGCCTACTGCTGTGCCTCCAGAAGTTCAATCCCCTTCTTGATACGGCGGATCGACTCTTCCTTGCCAAGCACTTCCATGATCTCGGTCGCGCCTGCCGGCGTCATCTGCTTGCCGGATACAGCGGTACGGATCGGCCACATTACAAAGCCGGTCTTAACGCCCTCTTTGGATACATACTCGGACAGCGCCGCGTACAGGGCGTCGTTGGAGTAATCTTCCTGTGCTTCCAGAATCGGCAGAACATCTTTTAATACCTTTAAGGATGTCTCCAGATTGGTCTTCATCTTCTTGTGAACATACATCTGCGGATCATACTCCGGCAGTGTCTCAAAGAAATCGATGTGTCCCTCGATATCCGGGAAAATCTCGATTCTCGTCTTAACCATCGCCGCGATCTTCTTCAGATCCAGATCCTTGGTGATTACTTTCTTGATGTACGGCTCTGCCATCTCATAGAACTTATCAAAATCCATCGCCTTGATGTACTCGCCGTTCATCCATTTCAGTTTTACCATATCGAAAACAGCCGGAGATTTGCTGATATTCTTGTAGTTGAACTCTTTTACCAGCTCGTCTAAGGAGAAAATCTCCTGATTATTTTCCGGTGACCAGCCAAGCAGGGCAACGAAGTTGACAACTGCCTCGGAAATGAAGCCCTGATCGATCAGATCCTGATAGGAAGAATGACCGCTTCGCTTGCTCAGCTTCTTGTGCTCCTCGTTCGTGATGGTCGGACAGTGCACATAAACCGGAACCTCCCATCCGAATGCGTCGTACAGACGGTTGTACTTCGGTGAAGAAGACAGGTACTCGTTACCGCGGACTACATGGGTGATCTGCTGTAAATGATCGTCCACCACATTTGCGAAGTTGTAGGTCGGGAATCCATCCGATTTGATTAAAACCATATCGTCCAGCTCGGAGTTATCTACGGAAATATCCCCGTAAATCTCATCGTGGAAGGTAGTCTTTCCCTCGGTCGGGTTGTTCTGACGGATGACAAACGGCTTTCCTGCCTTTAAGTTTGCCTCTACCTCTTCCTTGGAAAGGTGCAGGCAGTGCTTATCATAGGTCATGATCTCTTCGCCGTTTACTTCTCTCTTTAAGCTGTTTAAGCGTTCCTGATCGCAGAAACAGTAATAAGCTTCGCCTTTATCGATCAGCTTCTTCGCATATTCCATGTAGATGCCCTGTTTCTGACGGTCGCTCTGTACATACGGGCCAACCGGACCGCCGATGTCCGGACCTTCGTCATGTTTCAGTCCGGTATCGCGCATCGTATTGTAAATGATCTCGGTCGCGCCTTCAACGAAACGCTCCTGATCGGTATCCTCGATTCGCAGGATAAAATCGCCGCCCTCATGTTTTGCAATCAGGTATGCGTATAATGCAGTTCTTAAGTTTCCTACATGCATTTTGCCTGTCGGGCTCGGTGCGTATCTGGTTCTGATCTTTGTCATACTTTTCACACGGCTGTCTGGAAGCTTATGTTCCAAACAGTTTTTCCTTTCCTAGAAATAATTAAAATATTGGAATTATAAAATAAAGTAACTGTTCCGTAGGTCTGCGCATTTACTGCACTGACCGTACGAAAACATGGGCCAGCAGGCAGGTAATTTATATCACGCCTTCATATTCAGCAGATGGCACGCCAGCTGGAAATAAATCATCAGGCTGCACGCATCCACGATCGTCGTGATCATCGGCGACGCCATGATCGCCGGGTCGAGATGGATCGTCTTCGCCGCAATCGGAAGCACACATCCGATCGTCTTCGCGATGATAACCGTGCAGAACAGGCTGATAACTACCGTCAGGCAGATGAGTACCTGCCCCGGATACTGGATCATCAGGCGCACGAAATTGACAAGCGCCAGAGAAAGTCCACAGAGCATTCCCACGCGGATTTCTTTCCACATAACTTTCAGAATATCCGCCGGTTCTACCTCGCCGACCGCCATACCACGGATGATCATCGTGCTCGCCTGGCTGCCGGAGTTTCCGCCCGTATCCATCAGCATCGGAATAAACGTAACCAAAAGCGGAATTACCGAAAAGGCATTCTCATATTTTAACAAAATACCGCCGGTCACCATACTGCTCAACATCAGGATCATCAGCCACGGAATACGGTTTCTCGCGAGCTGGAACACGCCCGTCTTCAGGTACGGCTTCTCACTCGGCAGCATCGCCGCCATCTTCTCGAAGTCCTCCGTCGCCTCCTGCTCCATGACATCCATGACATCATCGACCGTGATGATGCCGACCAGACGGTCTTCGCCGTCCACAACCGGTAAACTCAAGAGGTTGTACTCATTGAACGTCTCCACGACCTTTTCCTGGTCTTCCGTCGTATACGCCTTGATCACATGCGGATCCATGATATCGCCCATGAGCGCCGCATAATCATTCATCAGAAGATCCTTGACCGTCACAACGCCCTCTAAGCGGCGTTTTTCATCCATGACGTAGCAGGTGTAAATCGTCTCCTTGTCCACGCCATATTTCCGGATATAATCAAATGCCTGCTCCACCGTCATATTTTTCTTGAGTCCCACGTACTCCGCCGTCATGACGCTTCCGGCGCTGTTTTCCGGGTAATTAAGGAACTGGTTGATCAGTTTTCTCGTATCCGGGCTGGAGTTCTGAAGTACGCGCCGCACGATCGTCGCCGGCAGCTCCTCCAGCATATCGACCGCATCATCGACATACAGGTCGTCAATGATGGCACGCAGCTCATTATCCGTGATACTGGTAATGATGTGCTGCTGCTGTTCGACTTCCAGACAGGCAAATACCTCCGATGCCAGCTCTTTCGGCAGCATACGGAATACAACGACCGTCTTTTCTGAATCCAATTCTTCGATAAATGAGGCAATATCCACCTCATTCATCTCGACCAGCTGGCTTTTCAGCTCCCGGTACTTCTTCCCGGTCAGCAGAGCCAGCAGCTCTTCTTTCTTCTCTTCTTCTAACATTCCCGTCTCCTTCCAAAATATTGTCATTTTGGAAATCGGACAGGCTGCTCCCTTCCTGCTCCTGCACACAGGCAGAATGCCGGAAACTTATCCACAGATGCGGCAGTGTACACAAGGAATCCGCTGTTTGCAGCTGTCATTCCTGCAAATGCATGTGTACGCTGCCTTCGGTTCTGGGTAGCTGCCGTCTGATTCCGCCTTATGACTCCGGCTTTCCATTGTGTTCACTCCTCTCCTGATTTTCTCGCATGAAAACATCCGGCAGATTGATGCTCGATACCGGATGTCTCTTTTTATTATAATAATTGAATGAAAAAATAGCAATCTTTTTATCGAAGTTATCCAAAAAAACGTTGTTAAAAAGTAATTGTTCACGGGTAGACACTTTGGGTACCGAAAATGCCGCTCAGATACCACCACGGCGGCAGCAGCTTTCGCACACCCGCGGCTCCCGGCAAAAAGACTGAAGCGTCAAAAAAGATCGGGCAGAGCAGGAGGCTCGCAAGGATAAAAACCGGAATCAGCGCCGCCAGAAATCCCGGCTTCCGGCAGACTGCCAGGCATCCAAAGGCATACATGGTCACGAAAACTAGATAAAAAAGCAGCTTTCCCGCCTCTAAAAGCGGCTCTGCCCCATTTCCCGACGCCAGAAGCGCCGCATAGGCCGAAATGGATGCTAAAAATACAAATGCCGCGATCTCCGCCGTCTGCAGCAGCCACCGCTCCCGGCTCCGGACCGCCGCATAAAGCCCGCGCTCTGCATCCTCGCCCGCCATGACAGCTGCCGACAGCCCCATGATAAAAAGGAATACCGCAGTCAGCCCGCGCACCGGAAAGACCACCTTCATCGCCCCTGTCTGCAGTGCCGTTCCTCCCTGTAAGGTCTGATAATCAAAGGTAAAGGTGCTTCCGTTGCTGCGGTATTTTTCATAGAGTTCCATCAGCACGCCGCACGCCTTTTCCCGCGCCTCCGTCGTCTGGCAGCGCGCCATCACCGTCTGGAATGCCGCTCCATTTTCCCCATAGTCCGCCAGCAGTTCCCGCCCGTACACCTCGAACAGTTCAGAAAATATCTTTTCTGATATAATTTTCTCTGCCACTGTGGACGGCGACACCAGCACGCGGACCGCACGGGTATAATGCCCCTCGTCCAGCCGTTCTTTTAATCTCTCTGGAAACAGGTAGGCGCACTCCGCCCGTCCGGTCATAACCGCCTTCTTTGCCTCTTCCTCCGTCCCGCACGGATAAAAGAAAAATGAACGGCTCTCTTCCGATTCCAGTCTTTCTACAAGCGCCTGATTCCACACATCCGTTCCCGGGCAGAGCGCCACCGCGATCCGCCCGGAATCCCGTTTTTCCACCTGATGGAGCACGCCCATTCCCAATGGAAAGATCAGAAGAAACAGGAGGAACACCGGGCGGTAAAGAGCCCGCCGCAGCGTCATTCCAAACATACAGAACCACCACGCCAGCTTCCGCATCCGTCAATCCCTCCTTTTTCCGGCGGCAAGCGCCAGTGCAAAGCATGCCAATGCCGCCGCAGCCAGTTTCCACAGCACCGGAACCGCCCCTGTCTCCCCGCCCGAAGCGATAAAGCGGATTCCATCCATCCAGAGCGCCGTCACCGTCATATTTCCGACTTTCTGAACCAGTTCCGGCAGAAAGACGGACGGGATGATGCCGCCCGCCAGAAAGAGAAATACCACATTGACCGCAAACAACGTCAAAATCGCCGCTGCCGAACTTCTGCACACCTCATAAAACAGCAGAATCCACGCCGAAACTGCCGCGCAGGTCAGCCCCCACGCCGCCAGTTCTTCCCGCCCCGCCAGCGCATATCCCTTCTGCACCGCCCAGCCATAGCCGCCCGCCGTGACTGCCATCAGAAGAAGCGTCATGCACAAGCATTTGCAGAAAAGCGGATACCACCGCCGGATCCCGATGCGCCGAAGCCCCTGTTCCAGCGCCTCCGTCTGGGGAGCCAGAAACGGCGCTGCCGGGATTCCGGTAAGAATCATCAGAAATACAATCCCCGAAATTCCATAAAAGACCGCCGTCGATACATTCCCTGCAGCGCTGACCGTTTTCTTCCGGAAAAGTGCCTCGCGGTTCATCGCATATTTTAAAAAGATACGGTTCAAATCCTGTTCAGACACCGAAATCTGTTCCGGCACTCCCTGGAGATTCAAATATTCATCTGCCGCGTAGATCGCCGCCTGCGAAGTGCCAAGCATCGAACTGCCCGACTCTGCCAGTTCCCGGAAAACGGCGCCTTCCAGCCCGCTCTCATCCGGAAACCAGATCGTGGCTGGCTGGTTCGTACCGTCCAAAATGCCGCGCGCCATGCCGGACGGCACCTCGAAAACCGCTTGAAGCTCCCCGCTTTTCATCTTTTGGAACGCTTCATCGTGTTCCAGATACGAAAAGTCGCAGAGACTTTCCACGCTATCCAGCGAGGCAATCATTTTGGTTATCTTTTCCGAAAGCGCATCGTCCTCCGGAAGCACCACGCCCACCTCGATTTTCTTTAAAGATGTTTCCCCATATAAAACCTTAGACGCCGAAAATGCCGCCATGCCGACGAGCAGCACCATCACCGCCAGCCCTGCCAAAAAACACGGCAGCTGGCGGAGCAGGCGCTTTCCGGTCAGCAGCAGATATATCATATATGTTCGCATTTTCCGCCGCCTATGACATGACTTTCAGGAGAATTGCGAACAGGTTGCCTGTTATCTCCGTTGTGACCTGGTTATAATCCTCCTCGGAGGAAGCCAGCACATCAAATGGAACGCCGTCCGGCTGCGCGATCTCATCCTCCAGCGGGTTGACATAATAGGAACCGGCAAATTCAACATAAGAACTGCTTCCATTTAACAATGTAGTTTCCAGACGCAGGGAATCCATATCGATATGGACGCTCTCGCCCTTCGAAAGCTCGCTGACCGCGCCATTCGCCGTGAGCGACGCCTGAGACGCACCGTTACTCTGCAGATCCAGCTTCACCTCATAGCTGCCGTCCGCGATCTGATAATCGCCATCCAGGATAAACTGGTATTTCTCTTCGTCGCCTTGCAGGGTCGCAATTACCTGACCACTCCAGCTCTTTCCAGCTTCGTAAGCGCCTGTTTTATCCAGGGAAACCGTGATAATCTGACCGTCCGAATCCTCAATATTTAACGCCCCATTCACATTCGACAGCATGTTGTAACCGCCGCCAAAGGAAACATCGCCGTAAAAACGGACATTTTCTTCCTCAACCGTTGCATCCGTCTCATAGGAAAATCCAGCCATTTTGCCGTCTTTTCTCACATAGACATCCATCGTCACATCCCCGATGGTATTTTCCATTTCCTCTACCAGATTGTCCAGCACCGCTTCCGCCTGCGCCCAGAGTTCCTTCTGCTGTTCCTCCGGATCCACGCTCTCTCCGTCCCCGTCCGCTGCATAGATGCTGCTTGCGTCGCCTGCCAGTTCCAGATAGCGCACCACATCCTGTTTGAGTGTCTCATCATTCAGGAAAAATTCTCTCGTCGTCTTTGCAAAGCGAATCAGCGCATCCTTCGGCAGAGTCACATGGTAACCGCGGCAGTTCTCGCTCTGTCCGTCGATCGTAAACTCTTTTTTGTCATTCTTAGTGACGGTCATAGCCGTTTTGAGGTCATCAATCGCCTTGCTTCCCTCTTTGTAGCGGTTCCAGAGTGCTTTCAGATCCATCATCGGCTCCTCGTCCGAAAGCGCTTCCTTGTACTGTCCCAGATAATTTGCCAGCCCCTCAATATCAATCCCCTGCTCTTCGAGCTTCTGCGCCGCATACGGAGAATTAATGAGCTGTCCTTCCAGATCATTGACATAATCAAGGGTAAATATACGGCTGGAAAGTGCCGGAATCGCCGCCATGATCTGTGTATCATCCATGTAAAGCTGTGCGTCCGCCAATTCTCCGCCGCCATACTGCAAGGAAAGATTTAGCAGCTGCCGTCCGCTGTCCACATCGCGCTTCACATCCAGACCGATGCCCGCACCGCTCATCTGGTTCAGGGATTCATCGGAAATACCTGTCATGCTTAACTCCATCCCCGTCTGCGCGGATCCCTTCTGTAAAAGTTTTTCCAGCTCTTTCGTCCCAAAGATCTCCTCAGACGGATTTAACTGCCCTTCCGCCGTAATGCTCTTGAACGCATCGATCACTGTGTCCTTCGGGTCTGCCTGATGGCTGAGCATCACACCGCCGCCGACCACGACCACCGCTGCGGCTGCTCCGGCTGAAATGAGCCATTTCTTCCTGCCAGAACCATTTCCGCCCGTTCTGCCACCGTCACTGCCGCCTGCAGCATTTCCACCGATTCCGCCGCCAGCACCAGCGGATCCGCCTGCACTGGTTCCATCCGCTGTGTCAGATGCGGCCGTAAGCGCCTGCGCCGCTGCCTCTGCCGGGTTTAGCGGGGTTGAATTGCTTGACATGTTTGCATTGTTTGCATTGTTTGTATTGTTTGCATTATTTCCCTCTTCCATCTTGTACCTCCTCCTGTTTTCTCACTCCTAAAACGTTACTGTTCACGCATACGTGCCCAGTAACCTTAAAACCTCTGTATCAGCTCCCGCGCCGAAAGCCCTGCCTCCGTCGGAACCAGCACACCGTCCTTTAATACATAAAGGGTTGTACACGCCCCTATCTCTCCCATCTCATGGGACGTTAAAAGAACTGTTCCCCCTGCTTTCACATAGCTCCTGATATAAGTCAGGATCTGCTCCTTTGCCTCCAGGTCAAGCGCTGCCCCCGGTTCATCGAGAATCAGGATATCCGCGCGTCCGGAGAGTGCCGCCGCGATGCTCAGCCTCTTTTTCTCTCCGCCTGAAAGCCGTCCCGCCTGCGTTTTCAAGAATCGGTCCACACCCAGCACATGACCGACGCCGCATTCCAGATCCCGCTCCATCTCCCGCCGTTTTCCCCGGAACCAGAGACGGTAATTATCAAATGCCGTCAGCTCCGGGATCAATGGATTTTCCTGAGGCACATAGGCGATTTTTTCTTCTAATAGACGATGTCTTCCAAGCGCCTCCTGCCCGTCAATCCGAATACTCCCCCGATCCGGCTTGCGGATCCCCGCGAGGATCGAGAGCAGCGTCGTCTTGCCGCATCCATTTCCGCCGACAATCCCGATGCATTCCCCTGGATTTGCCCGAAAAGAGACATCTTTTAGGATCGTCCTTCCGCGGTACCGTTTTTCTATCCCTGTTACCTCTAACATATTTTTCCTCTTTGTAAAGTAAAAAGGAACACCGCAAAGCAGAAGCGAACCGCTTCTCTGCCTTGCAGCATTCCTTACTTTATCTGGTCTGCGCCGCAGTGATGCAGGCACATTGATTTTATGATGGATGATTGCAGCACATCGTGTGCATTTGCAATCTATTTATTATTTATTTTCAGCCAGATCGCCTGGTTTCATGCTCAGGTTGATACGACCCATCTTATCGACCTCGATTACCTTTACAGTAACTTCATCGCCGATGTTGACAACATCCTCTACCTTCGCTACGCGCTTGTCCGAAAGCTTGGAAATATGAACCATACCATCTTTGTTCGGAGCCAGCTCTACGAATGCACCAAAATTCATGATACGGACAACGGTACCTGTCAGAATCTGACCCGGCTCGATGTCGGTCACGATGCCCTTGATGATGGAAACTGCCTTGTCGATCATTGCCTGATCGGTGCCGCATACAGCTACGCTGCCATCGTCCTCGATATCGATCTTAACGCCGGTCTGCTCGATGATCTTATTGATTACCTTGCCCTGTTTGCCGACTACATCGCCGATCTTCTGCGGATCGATGGAGATCTGAACGATCTTCGGAGCATACTGGCTGACGGTCTTTCTCGGCTCGGAGATAACCGGCGCCATAACTTCATCCAAAATGTAGAGTCTTGCCTCTCTCGTCTTAGCGATTGCCTCCTCGATGATCGGGCGGGTCAGACCGTGGATCTTGATATCCATCTGGATGGAAGTAATACCCTTGTGAGTGCCGCCTACCTTGAAGTCCATATCGCCGAAGAAGTCTTCCAGACCCTGGATATCGGTCAGAACGATGTAATCATCATCGGTGTCGCCTGTTACCAGACCGCAGGAAATACCAGCTACCGGAGCTTTGATCGGTACACCTGCTGCCATCAGGGACAGAGTGGATGCACAGATACTTGCCTGGGAGGTAGAACCATTGGATTCCATCGTCTCAGATACGGTACGGATTGCATACGGGAACTCTTCCGCAGTCGGAAGTACCGGCACAAGCGCACGCTCCGCCAACGCACCATGACCGATCTCACGGCGTCCCGGTCCTCTGGACGGTTTGGTTTCGCCTACGGAGTAGGACGGGAAGTTGTAATGGTGCATATATCTCTTGGATGTCTCGTTCTCATCCAGTCCGTCGATCTTCTGTGCCTCGGACAGCGGAGCCAGTGTACAGATATTTAAAATCTGTGTCTGTCCACGGGTGAACATACCGGAACCGTGTACACGCGGCAGAATGTCGATCTCTGCTGCCAGCGGACGGATCTCGGTGATACCGCGGCCATCCGGACGCTTGTGATCTTTGAGGATCATCTTGCGGACAGTCTTCTTCTGGTACTGATATACAGCCTCACCCAGAACAGCCAGCCACTCCTCGTTATCAGCGAATGCCTCTTCCAGGCGCTCGGTGATTGCGCGGATATTCTCTTCTCTCTTCTGTTTCTCGTCTGTAAATACAGCCTCTTCCATCTCTTCCTGCGGAACCAGCTCACGAATCGCTGCAAACAGCTCTTCCGGAACTGCACAGCTCTCGTAGGAATGTTTCGGCTTGCCGCACTCTGCTACGATGGTGTCGATGAATTTGATGATCTCCTGGTTTACTTCGTGTGCCTTGAAGATCGCGTCGATCATGATGTTCTCCGGAACTTCCTTTGCGCCAGCCTCGATCATGATAACCTTCTCGCGGGTGGAAGCAACGGTCAGAGCCATATCAGATACTTTCTTCTGTGCGTTAGTCGGGTTTACGATAAACTCGCCGTCGATCATGCCGATCTGGGTGGTCGCACACGGACCATCAAACGGGATATCGGAAATGCAGGTTGCGATTGCAGAACCTAACATCGCGGTATACTCCGGGCTGCAGTCCTGGTCAACGGATAATACGAGGTTATTTAAGGTAACATCGTTGCGGTAATCCTTCGGGAACAGCGGACGCATCGGACGGTCGATAACACGTGCAGTCAGAACTGCGTTCTCAGATGCCTTTCCCTCTCTCTTGTTAAATCCGCCCGGAATCTTTCCGACCGAATACATCTTCTCCTCAAACTCAACGCTTAACGGGAAGAAATCAATACCGTCACGCGGCTTGTCAGAAGCCGTCGCGGTTGATAATACGGTTGTATCTCCATAATGCATAAATGCAGCACCATTTGCCTGAGCTGCTACACGGCCAACATCCACTGTTAAAGTTCTGCCAGCCAGTTCCATCGAAAAACTCTTGTACATCTCATATCTCCTTTCATCTTGTTTTGCAGAAGAACCTTCACATTCTCATACGCCGCTTTCGGTTCCAAAAGTGCCTTTCTGTGAAAAGTAATACCGAAACTACTGCTCTGCCCGCAAATATGTTTTTCTGCTTTACGGGTACAGCAGCGGTCTCGGACTTTTCTTCTACATAAACAACTAGGGTGGATTGCTCCACCCTATACGTTTTAATCTTAATTACTTTCTGATGCCTAACTTCTCGATCAGTGCACGGTATCCTTCCAGATCGGATTTCTTTAAGTAATCCAGAAGACCACGTCTCTGTCCTACCATCTTCAGAAGTCCGCGGCGGGAATGATGATCCTTCTGATTGGATTTTAAATGCTCTGTAAGCTCAGCGATTCTAGCGGTCAGAATTGCGATCTGAACCTCCGGTGAACCTGTATCGCCTGCTTTTCTTCCGTACTGTTCGATAATAGCTGCTTTCTTTTCCTTTGAAATCATTGTGATTTCCTCCTTAAAATAATTATTCTTACCGTATGCTAAGTTTATGTCGGAGTCGTCAAAAAACTGAGCACCGGCGGACTCATACATATTTAGTATAACACAATATGTTTTCGGTGTAAATCATTTTATGCAGGTTTTTCTCGATTTTTATTCCCGTTTCTTCCTATGCTCCTGGTCCCACTGCAATATTTCCACCATTATCCCCCGAAGGACCTCCCGGTCCTGCCTGGGTCGGTGCCGCAGTCTCCGGCGCTTTCGTCTCCGCCTGCGTCGGCGCTGTGGTCGGTGCCGGACCCGGTGCCTGTGTTTCTGCCGGTGCTGGCGCCTGCGTCTCTGCCGGTGCTGGTGTTTCTGCTGGCACCGTGGTCTCTGCCGGCTTCGTCTCCGCCGGTTTTGCCGTACCGCTCGTCGTACTCTTCTCCGTACCAGGCAGATTGTAGCAGATCACCGGAGTTCCTGCCGAAATATTGTCAAAGATCGTCTTTGCAACACTCGGCGGCAGGTTGATACAGCCGTGGGAACCGCTCGTCTTGTAAATCGCACCGCCAAAACTGCTTCTCCACTTCGCATCATGCATACCGATACCATTATTGAACGGCATCCAGTAATTAACCGGCGTCCGGTAATTCTCACCCTTCAGGACCGCATTTTTCTGCTTATATGCCAGCGGATACGAGCCTGCCGGGGTTCCCCAGCCTTTCGCCAGGTTTCCAGATACGAAATCCGACTCTACCACCAGCTTTCCTTCTTTATAGAAGAAAAGGTGCTGTCCGGTCAGGTTGATCTCCACATAAGTGTCGCCGTAGTCATTTGCCCCATGGCTCGCCGCCTTCTGGGAATACTCCGGCTCACGCGTCGTACTCTCGCCAGAGGCAATAATCGCTGCCAGCGCTTCCGTCTCTGCCGCCTGGTTGATCTTCCAGCCATACGTTCCGCCGCTTACCTGAATCGTGGAACCATACGATGTTTTCAATGTTTTCGCTTTGTTTGAAGTATTGTGTGCTTTCGCCATCTCAGACACGTACTCCGACACCTTGGAAGAATCTACCGAAACACTTCCATCTGCATTGGCAATCAGCCACGCATGAATCTGATCTCCATTTAAGGTCTCCGTCGAATCGCCAAACTGGTATGTCACGCTCATTTTCGCGTATTTATTCATCTTATCCAGCTGTTCTGCCAGAGATGCATCGTCTTTCAATACCGTCGGCTTCTTATAGACATCTGCTTCCTCCAGCGATAAATGATCCTGCAGATTCTCGATCGCACCCGTTACCGCCTGTGTCAGCTTCTCCGCCTCGACTGCCGTTCCTTCCTGTTCGGGCTCAATCGAATATCCCTGTCCGGACACATACTCTGAAATCTTTGCATTGACCGGTTCTACCGCTTTCTCCGGGTCTAAACACGATAAATTCCGGATCTGGCTTTCCAGCGCCGCATCGTCATACGCCACCATCGTTCCGATCGTATATTCTTCCTGTTTCATATGCCACAGCCATGCGAACGGATTCTGCGCCGCTACCATCTTTTCCAGGCTGCCGTCAAACTCCGCATGCAGCTTGATATCGGTTCCGGCGATCGTTTCTGTCTGATTATTTCTCTCATCGATCGTCAGTGTGTAACCATTCACACCTTCCGAAATCAGTTCCTGCACCTCTGCCGCTGTCTTTCCGGACGCGTCAACACCGTTGATCTGCGTATTCGGAAAGAAACGGGCCTTATATTTCTGGGACATTCCCACATAGACGCCTCCGGCTGTCACGAGCAGAATGCCCGCCGTACAGGCAGCGATCCATGCCGCCTTTTTACCGTTTTTTCTATGCTCAGCTTTCAGAGCTGCCTTTTCCGGGGTGGTTTCCGTCCAGGATGCCGTCTTTCCGGAATCCTGTCCCCGCTGCGGCGCCGCATGAGCTGCCTCCCGCCCTGTGCCCGCGCTCTGATTTCCACGAGCGCGGCTGCGCTTTCGACTGGCTGTCTCCTCCGGCTCTTTCTCCGGCAGGCGTTCCGGCTCTTCCCACCGGTTCTGATCCTGACGCTCTGGCTGGTGTATGTTTTCCATGTCCAGCTCTGCTTCCCTCAGGATCCGTTCTTCCATATCCCGGTCGAAATAATCATCATCCAAATAGCCCTCATCCGGCTCATCCAGATAATCTTCATCTTCCAGCATAATCTCCCGGCTGTTCATTGCCGTATTTCGTCTCATCGGCTCCCGCCCATCTTCGCGGCTGCCGGAACGTGAATTTTCATTCAAATTCCCGTTTCTATCTGTCATCATCCTATTCTCCCTTTAAAAATCCAATACGGGTTCCTATTCCCGGAAGGATCTGCCATTCAAGTAATGGTTTTATCATTTGGCATATTTTTTTGACAAAAATCCATTCTATCTGTGTTGCTGGTCCTCCATCGTCCTATTGTATATAAGTTTTAAACGGAAGTCAACTTACAAAACTCTGTCATTTTCTGGTATATTCTGTTACGTTTCTGTTCACGGGTAGGCACTTTTGGAACCGAAAGTGCCGTAAGAAAACGTGGTGGCAGCAGGAATTTGCCGTATTTAAATGCGAAGCCACGGCAAATTCCGTTACTGGGCACGTATGCGTGAACAGTAACTATATTCTGTTACAGAACGCGTAATGGGACGTAATTTTCTATGAAACAGAAACAAAGAGCTGCCGCGCCGCATTTTTATGCCAGCCCGACAGCTCTTTTCTATTTTTGTCCTGTCCGTATTCTATTTCTCCAGCTTTCCGAACAGTCCTTTCTTCTTATGTTTCTCGCCTTCCGGTGCAATTCCGTTCATGGCATCGTCAAACTTGCGAAGCGCTTCCTTCTGTGCCTCGGTCATGCGCTCCGGAACCTGTACCACCAGCGTCACGAAATGGTCGCCGCGCACGTTGCGGTTACGCAGGGACGGAACACCTTTTCCTTTCAGACGGACTCTCGTATCTGTCTGGGTTCCCGGTTTGACCTCATACTCTACCTCGCCGTCCACCGTCTTGATGTGGATCGGACCGCCGAGTGCTGCTTTCACGAAGGAGATCGGCACGGTTGAGTAGATTGTTGTATCCTGGCGCTTGAAGACCGGGTGCTGGGATACCACTACTTCTACCAGCAGATCTCCGCGCGGACCGCCGTTGGTACCCGGTTCGCCATTGCCGCGGTCACGCAGCATCTGACCGTTGTCGATACCTGCCGGGATCGTCACTTTGATCTTCTTTCTCTTCGCTACATAGCCGGTTCCGTAGCAATCCGGGCATTTATCCTTGATGATCTTTCCGGTTCCGTTGCAATCCGGACAGGTCTGTACATTCTGAATCTGACCAAAGAACGACTGCTGCGTGTACATGATCTTGCCTTTACCGTTACATTTCGGACAGGTCTGCGGCTGGGTTCCCGGTTTTGCACCCGTTCCATGACATTTCTCACAGGTTTCCTTTAAGTTTAACTCCAGCTCTTTTTCACAGCCGAAGATCGCTTCTTCAAAAGTAACCCGCACACTGGTACGCACATCCGCGCCGCGCATCGGTCCGTTGCTTCTGCCGCCGCGGCTGCGTCCGCCGCCAAAAATATCTCCGAAGATATCTCCGAAAATGTCTCCCATATCGCCGCCGTTGAAATCAAAACCACCGAATCCGCCAGCGCCGCCTGCACCGCCGTCAAAAGCCGCATGGCCGAACTGATCATACTGACGTCTCTTCTCCGGATCACTCAGTACGCTGTACGCCTCCGATGCCTCCTTAAATTTATCGGCTGCCGCCTGATCGCCCGGATTTGCATCCGGATGATACTTTTTGGCCAGGGTTCTGTATGCTTTTTTGAGTGTCGCATCGTCCGCATCTTTCGGGACGCCTAAGACCTCATAGTAATCTCTCTTACTCTCTGCCATTTCAGCTCTTCCTTCCCAAAATCCGCCGGTACATTTGACCGCATCCGGCAGAGTTTCTATCGTATCTATTTATCTTCCCACAACCTACAAATGGGGGTCTGCCGCAGATTCCTGCGACAGCCCCTCACTGCGTTTTTCTATTGATACCCCGATGCCCCGGATTGCTCTGCACTGCGTGCTCCCGCAATCCTCAAAAACATTCGTAATCCGCTCATTTTTCTTTGAAAAATGGCTGCTTATTATATTATACCTCTTTAAAGTCTCCGTCAACTACATTATCGTCATGCGGTGCACTTCCTGCATCAGCTGCACCCTGAGCACCGCCCTGTGCTCCTGCTGCGCCAGCTGCCTGTGCCTGCTCGTAAACCTTGCTGAAGAGTGCCTGTGCGCTGTTCATCAGTTTCTCCTTGCCAGCCTTGATTTCATCAATCTGTGCATCGGTCATCTGGTCGATCGGAGCTTTGTTGATAGCTTCTTTCAGTGCATTTAAGTCAGCTTCTACGGCTGCTTTATCGTTTGCATCGATCTTATCGCCTACATCCTGCAGAGCCTTCTCGGTCTGGAATACCATGGAGTCAGCTTCATTTCTTGCATCGATGCCCTCTTTTCTCTTCTTATCCTGTGCCTCGTACTCAGCTGCCTCTTTGACTGCCTTATCGATATCGGAATCGGACATATTGGAACCAGAGGTAATCGTGATGTGCTGCTCTTTACCTGTACCAAGGTCTTTTGCAGATACATTTACGATACCGTTTGCATCAATATCGAAGGTAACCTCAATCTGCGGAACACCTCTTCTTGCCGGAAGGATGCCATCCAGACGGAAGGTTCCCAGTGTCTTGTTGTCCTTTGCGAACTGTCTCTCGCCCTGTACAACGTGGATATCAACAGCGGTCTGGTTATCAGCTGCGGTAGAGAAGATCTGGCTCTTCTTGGTCGGGATTGTGGTATTTCTCTCAATCAGTCTGGTTGCTACACCACCCATAGTCTCGATGGACAGGGACAGCGGAGTTACATCCAGAAGAAGGATATCACCGGCACCGGCATCGCCAGCCAGCTTACCACCCTGGATAGCTGCACCGATTGCTACGCACTCATCCGGGTTTAAGGATTTGCTCGGCTCTTTACCAGTCAGACGTTTTACTTCTTCCTGTGCTGCCAGCATACGTGTGGAACCACCTACCAGAAGTACTTTGCTTAACTCAGAAGCAGTGATACCAGCATCTTTCAGTGCGTTCTGTACCGGAATTGCGGTTCTCTCGATTAAGTCTCTGGTCAGCTCATCAAATTTAGCTCTGGTCAGGTTCATATCCAGATGCTTCGGTCCCTCGCTGGTTGCAGTGATGAACGGAAGGTTGATATTGGTTGTAGTTGCGGAAGAAAGCTCTTTTTTCGCTTTCTCAGCTGCTTCTTTCAGTCTCTGAAGCGCCATCTTATCAGCGGAAAGGTCTACACCTTCTGCTTTCTTGAACTCGTCGATCATCCACTGGGTAATACGGTTATCGAAATCATCGCCGCCCAGATGTGTATCGCCGTTGGTTGCCAGAACCTCGATAACGCCGTCACCGATCTCGATGATGGAAACATCGAATGTACCGCCACCTAAGTCATATACCATGATCTTCTGCTCTTTCTCATTATCAAGGCCATACGCAAGCGCTGCTGCCGTCGGCTCGTTGATAATTCTCTTTACATCCAGACCAGCGATCTTACCTGCATCCTTGGTTGCCTGACGCTGTGCGTCGTTGAAGTAAGCCGGAACAGTAATAACTGCCTCGTTTACCTTCTCGCCCAAGTAGCTCTCTGCATCTGCTTTCAGCTTCTGCAGAATCATCGCGGAAATCTCCTGCGGCGTATATTTCTTGTCATCAATGGTTACTTTGTAGTCGCTGCCCATATGTCTCTTGATAGAAGAAATGGTCTTCTCAGCGTTGGTAACTGCCTGACGCTTTGCCGGCTCGCCGACCAGTCTCTCGCCTGTCTTTGTAAATGCCACAACAGACGGTGTGGTACGGATACCTTCTGTATTTGCGATAACAACCGGTTTACCACCTTCCATAACGGCTACACAACTGTTTGTTGTACCTAAGTCAATACCGATAATCTTGCTCATAGTTATTTCCTCCTGAAATTATCTTTTTCTGGCAGTTCTCTTTCTCCTCATGGGAGCTAAATTCTGCCGCCTGTCTGTCTATATTATATCAAATCAACCACCAGCACCGAATTCTGGGTGCCAGCTGTTTACGTGTTACCTATTTTAATTTGCCACTTTTACCATGCTGTGGCGAACCACGCTGTCGCGGTATACATAGCCTTTCTGGAACTCCTCGGCTACCACATTCTCACCCAGGTTTTCATCCTCAATATGCATCACTGCATTGTGGAAGTTCGGATCAAATGGCTGACCAACCGCTTCGATTGGCTTTACCCCTGCATCACCCAGTGTTTTTACGAGCTGCTTGTAAACCTTATCCATGCCCTCGGCGAAAGCACTTTTTTCTTCGCCCTCCGGGATGGTCGCCAGACCACGCTCGAAATTGTCCACCACCGGGAGAATCTTCTCGATGATGTCCTTTGCGCCAATCTCATACATCGCTGATTTTTCTTTCTCCGTTCGTTTTCGGAAATTGTCAAATTCAGCCATCGTGCGCTTCAGGCGATCCGTCAGCTCCTCGATCTGCTCATCTTTCTTATCCTTCTTCTTGGAGAAAAATCCTTTTTTCTCTTTTTCTCCCTCCGGCGCTTGTGCGTCTTCCGAAGAAGCTTCCTTTTCCTTCACTGCCTCAGCTTCTGCCTGGGTTTCTGTTTCTTTTACCTGCTCCTCATTTGCCGCCTCGGCTGCTTTGGAATCTATCTCTGTCTTTGCCATGTCTCTCACCTCTTTATTTTGCACATCCGTGCTACTCGGTATCTTTATGATTGAATGTCTGATCGAGCTGGCTCTTTAATGAGCGCAGGGTCGATACAACTTTGTCATAATCCATTCGTTTCGGTCCAACGATTCCTATCGTTCCCCGAAGTCCGTCCCCCAATTCATAATTGGCGGTAACGATACTGCAGTCCTTCATCGACTGCACCTGTGTCTCACTTCCGATGTAGACCTGAATCTCATTTTTCTTATCGCTGTCCGCATCGTCCTCGGTAAGAATCTCTCTCCAGAGGTCTTTCTGCTCCAGTGTTCCGATGAGCTGGCTGGCTTTCGCGCCATCGCTCAGTTCCGGATATTTGAAAATGTTCGTCGTACCTTCGGTGTAAATCTGTAAATCTTCCTCGCCGGAACGAATCGCCTCGGCCACCTCGCTTAGTACCACATCCACGATGTGGCTGCGCTCGCCTGCCTGCCCTTTCATCCGGGTAATGACATCCAGATTAATCTGCTCCATCGTTAATCCGTTGAGACCGCTGTTCAAAAGGATGTTCAAATTCAGGATGTCCTCATCGGTCAGCTCCGCATCAAGTGCCACAATCGAGTTCTTGATAATGTTGCCTTCTAAAACAGTGACAATCAGGAGTTTCCCGGCTTCCACTCTGGAAAGCTGTATAAACTTGATCTTCGTCTGGTGATACTGCGGTCCGCTGATCAGCGTCGCATAATTCGTATTGCTCGCCAAAAGCTTTGCCATCTGCTTTAACAGAAGCTCCACCCGATCCACTCTCTGGATGACCATATCACGCACCTGCGTGACCTCCGTCTCTTTCTCATGAATCAACTGATCCACATAGAAACGATATCCTTTATCTGAAGGAATCCGGCCTGCCGATGTGTGCGGCTGAATGATATATCCCAGTTCTTCCAGATCCGACATCTCATTTCGAATCGTCGCCGAACTGAGTTTCAAATCGGAATACTTGGAGATCGTTCTGGAACCAACCGGCTCTCCGGTCTCCAGATAGTTCTGGATAATCGCTTTCAAAATCTTTTCTTTTCTCTCATCCAGTTCCATCCAATCTCTCCTTCCGTGCATCCGCTTCCGCCGGTCTCTTAAACCCGCTCTGGAAGTTTTCTGTTAGCACTCAATCTATCAGAGTGCTAATATCTACAGTTCATACTATATTACTTACGCAAGTATTTGTCAATGATTTTTTTCGGTTTTTAAAAAATTTTTTTCTTCTTTTTTCGAATAAAATTTTTCATTCTGCATACCCTGTTTTTAGGCACGCTGATTTTCACACTTTCTATAGGTAGAAACTCCCTTACCTGCTTTCCTGTTTGCGTTCGAACAAATTTTCGACTTGTCGAACCTCCGACCGCTCCCAGAGCCCTATTTCCGGCTCTCCGACTTGACATTTAACATTTTTATAATATAATAGTAACAAATTATAACATTTGTAAACGCATTGCAATATTTGTGAGATACACAATCGTTGCGGTGAGACAAATGAATCTAAATTGAAATGAGAGGTTTTTATTTGATGAATATGATGAACACCATGCGGCGCGGACTTGCCACAACGGCAATGAGCCTGGTCTGTCTCATGGCAGGCACCATGAATACACTGGCAGCCACAGATGCCGGAACCGAGCTTGTCTCCCAAATAGATGCGGCAGCCGGTGAAGAAACAAACGGCACTTCCACCGAAGCAGCCCAGACACCATCTGGTCCGGCTTCCGATCCGGAGCTGATTAGAAAGCAGACAAACGCTGCTGCGGAAGAAGCGGCTGACACGAACGCTTCCGAGGCAGAAGTCGCTGCATTTTCAAATGAGTCTGCACAGGCGGAGGCAGAGAACGCTGACGAAGCTGCAATGACTGAAAATACTGACACAAATGCTGCTGCCGAGGCACAGGAAGCAGCGGCACCTGCTGAAATCTACGCCGGACGTTTTACGACAACTGCTTACTGCAGCTGCCGCAGATGCTGCCGTGGTGGAAAGAACCGCACTAAATCCGGCACCATTCCGCAGGCAGGACATACCATTTCCGCCGACTTGCGCGTATTCCCGCTCGGAACCAAACTCCGCATCAACGGCGTTGTCTATACCGTCGAAGACAGCGGCAGCGGCATCCGCGGAAACAAGCTGGACATCTTCTTCAATTCCCACAGTCAGGCACTGCAATATGGAAAGAGAAGCGCCGATGTCTATATTGTCCGATAATTACATTGATTTTAAGCAAAAAGGGTCTTGCAGATAGAAAATCTTTCACCTGCAAGACCCTTTTTACAATCCTTATTTTACTTAATCCGTCAGCGCCTTATGATATTTCGTTTTCCGGTAAATTTTCCAAATAATGATACCCGGAATGCTCACGGTACATACGACGGTACTCACGCCTCCGATCACTCCATATATTCCAAATAAGATGGCTGCGATGATGTTCATACTTAATTCCTCCTGACTCATTCATTTTTCAATGCAAGCTCACTATGCTTTGTTCCCCATTTTATTCTTTTTATCCAAAATGAAAAGAGTTTCGGCGCATCCTTAGCAGGACTTTAATCATCCTTTCGCTTTCTTACGTTATTCATAATAATTTCGAAATATAAGTTAAAAGCGTGAAAATATTGATTTTAAAGGGTTTTTTCAATTTTTTAAAACTTTTTCAATTTTTTTCAAAAAAACGCTTGCATTTTTTTGGGAGGCGTGATAGTATATAGGAGTCGCTGATGAGCACCGCTTCAAAAGCGAAGAAAATCATATCGAGGCGTGGCTCAGTTTGGTAGAGCGCTGCGTTCGGGACGCAGAGGTCGCGTGTTCGAATCACGTCGCCTCGATTCTATTATAAAACATACGGCCTGTTGGTCAAGCGGTCAAGACGACGCCCTCTCACGGCGTAAACCCGGGTTCGATTCCCGGACAGGTCACTGGAAAGAGATTCGAGATTCGAGTCTCTTTTTTATTTTCTTCATTCTTGACCTTTCACCAAATCATGTAAACTATAACTGAATTTTGCCGATGCTCCGCATTCCAGATCGGCAAAATACACTTTTCTACAGTATCGAACAGGATTTTCAGTCCAGAAAATTCCTGCCTGCAAATAGTAACTCTCCTTTTTTCTTCTTCATATACTGCAATATAGCCAATATGAAAAGGGGTATCTTTTTATGGAAACATACAACTACGATGCAGCAGCAGTGCCTGAGGGGGATGCTGACACGACTCCGGCGGCGGCACCGGAGACGGATGCGGCAGCAGCTGGAACCAGTGATACGGCACAGTCTGGATTTAGTTCTCAGCCTCCTGTTATCTTAACATATCCGGACAGCTCATCCAATGATCTTCAGGTATCTCCGGGCTTCGGACCATACGGGGATGTGATGCCCAGCCTGCCGTCCAATAATCATGGCAGCCCGAACACCGGTGGCTGCATAAACTGCGGCGGTTCCAACTGGAAGCCATCTCCAAATGGCGCGCTCTGGACCTGGGGCATTCTCTCGCCGTTCTTTTCCACCTCATCGGAGATCGCGCACCTGCGTTTCTACAATGCCGCCTCCATCCGCGAACCGATCGATATCTACCTGAACGGACGTCTGGTCGTATCCGATCTGGATTACATGAATTATACGCGCTACATGCACATCATCCCCGGCATCTACCAGCTGACCGTCTACCGCCGTACCAATCCGGGCTTCGCCATCGTCAATACGAATATCCGGCTTCGCAGCGGTTACAGCTACACGCTGGCGGTTCTGGGTACTTTTAATGATTTTTCGGTGCAGATGCTCAACGCCTGATCGCTTTTATTTGAGAAAAGCTTCTTCACGCGAGTGCAAATCCCGCGGAGCGTTTTTTTCATAGGACGCAATTTCCTATGAAAAAAGAGGCCGCCACGTTCACGCGTGCGGTCTCTCTTCCGTGTCCTCTGCAATTATAAATTTATGATGAGAATATAACTGTCCGAATCTTAAACAGCCATCTATTTTTCCGGCTCATCTGTCCGGTTTGCTTTCTCGATCTTTGCCAGATGCGCGGCTGCAAATTCTTTGATTGCCTCAAAACTCTGCGGGCTGATCACATGTTCAATGCGGCAGGCATCTTCCACTGCCACTTCTCTTGGCACATCCAACGCTACCAAAAGCTTTGTCAGTAATGTATGACGCTCATAAATCATCTCCGCGATCTTCCGTCCCGACGGCTCCAGAGTGATATATCCCTCATGATCCATCGAAATATAACCGTTTTCACGAAGATTCTTCATCGCAACGCTGACGCTTGGTTTTGAATACCCCAGCTCATTGACTACATCGATCGAACGGATCATCGGCTTGCGATAGCTTAACATAAGAATCGTTTCCAGATAATCCTCTGCTGACTGCTGTATTTTCAAAGTGATTCCCTCCAAACTTCTAACACATAACCGGCCTGGCTTCGTGCCTTCCCGTCTCCCGCAGAATAGTCTTCCCAAACTGCCGACCAGTTACCATAATACTATATACTAGAATACCATATTTGGAAGAATATTTCAAACCATATCGAAATCAATCTATCGTTTCCAGAAACCGACGGAGTTACTGTTCACGCATACGTGCCCAGTAACGGAATTTGCCGTGGCTTCGCATTTAAATACGTCAGCAAGCTGCACAGTGTTCCTGCAAAATTTCTTCCAACGCGGTTTTGCTACTGGTGTGGCAGCGGACAACTTCTGTCCGGCTTCCCTTTGCACCATCAACCGCCGTCCGAATCATTTTATGGGAAACGGTGCTTGTAAAGAGTACAAGCAGATCCGGCGCTCCGATCTGTTTGCCGAAATCCGCCGTCATCTGTGTAAATACCTTTGCCTTACAGTTAAATGATTTGCAGATTTTCACGTACTGGCTGACCATGCGGTCATGACCACCTACAATTACAACACTCATATTTTATCCTCCGAAAGTTAGTTCTGTCTAACTGCTGATGAAGTTAGTATACACTAACTTACCTTGTTTGTCCAGAGGAAAATTGAAATTCATAGAAAATTCATAGAAATAAACGTACCGTGCAAGACTATTTTTCACCAACCAACCTTATCTTACACGGTACGCATTTTCCCATTATCCATTTTTATCCAATACTAATTTTTATCGTATTTTACGCTTTTAACACCTCCTCTGTTACTCCCGTTTTTCCTATTCCAGCTTTATACACCTCCAATCCTGATATCGCTATATCAAACATCCAATCCGTTTCGCACAGAAATCCCATTTTCTGATACACATCCCAACGGCTCATCGACGCATGTTCTTCTAATTGATAGTTTCTTCCCAGCTGCCGGTATGCATGAAGACCCAGTCTATGATATGGCAGAAATTCCAATTATCATAGCCGGACCAGCCGGAGAACACACATCATCTTTTAAATTCTCAAGATGCTTTTCGCTCTGTAAAAACAGCTGCACGCATGATGCTGCAAACTGCATCCGTATTGATTCCTAAATCAACGCTGCATATCACCTGCCATATTTCCTATACCTGTGAAAATGTTTTTTCGTAAGAAATATACACTTTCCATAATCATATTTACATTATACCATATATTCCTTTGCAAGGCAAACGCCCGTTCTGTACTTTATTAAAATAAATGGCACACCGCATTCTCATCACTACTAAAGTAACGAGAATGCGGTGTGCCATTTTTCAATTCTTTACTGTCCAATCTCTGCCGCCGGACCCACTGCCGGTTCCTGCGCCGGACCGTGTCCTGGTCCGATGTCGCTGCCCGGTCCTGCCGGCACGATCGTCGTGCTAGATTCTGCCGGATCTTCAACTGTCTCGGCAGGTGTTTCCGGCACCACCGCCGGGGCTGAATAGTGCTTTCCTGCCGTGCCCGTCTTGAAGATCCGCTGCATCCGCTCTTTGATGGATTCGCTCTTGATCTGCTCGATCTTGGCGCTGGCGTCTTCTTTTAACTCCTTGCTGCTGCGGCCGGAATCGCCGCTCTTTGCAGACTCCAGAAGCTTCGCCGCCTCATCCGAGAGCAAATGATCCCTTCTGAAATTCGCCGCGGTATATCCGCTGGTTGTGATTTCAAATGCATCCGGATGACCTGCCAGATAGGTTCCTTCTCCGCGTCCATTGTCCGTCTCCGGGGTATCAAAGGACGCCGCCGGAAGCCCCTCTACCATCTTTTCCATCGCATTTTTCCAGATCTTCGCCGGATACGTGCCGCCGTACAGGCTGGAAAGTGTCTTCTGCTGGTCGTAGCCAACCCAGACCGTCATCGTATAATATGGCGTCATGCCGCAGAACCAGCCGTCACGGCTGCCGTTGGTCGTACCGGTCTTTCCGGCCGCCTCTATATTGCCGCTCCACCCCATCGACGCCGCCGTACCTTTTGTGACAACTCCCTTTAAAATATCGGTCATCAGCACAGCGCTGCTCTCCTGGTAAACCTGAACCGATTCATAATCTTCAAAAATATCTTCGCCCTGGTTATTGATCATCTTGATAATACAGGTCGGTTCGCGGTACTGTCCCCGGTCTGACAGCGCCGCATAAGCGCCCGCCATCTCCTCGGTCGTCATACCGGTGGTAAAGCCGCCCAGGGAGGTCGCCGGATAATAGTCCGCCGCCTGCACGCTCGCGAAGCGCATCTGGGTTAAATATGCCATGCCGACATCCGGTGTGATATCATCATAGATATACCATGCCACACCATTTTTACTTCGCTCGACCGCATTTCGAAGCTCCAGCCTCTCGCCGGAAAGGGACTTCACATCCACGCCCTTCTGCTTCGCCGCGTCAATATCGATATTCGGAATCCTTGTTTCCGATGTGTAACCATTTTCCAGTGCCGGTGTATACACGATCAACGGTTTGATAGAACTTCCCGGCTGTCTCGGGCTCTGGAACGCACGGTTTAATGTGTAGGTATCCGTCTCCTGACTGCGTCCACCCACAATCGCCACGACGCGGTTCGTCTTGTTGTCAATAACGGTGGACGCGCCTTGCAGCTTGTAAACGCCGTTTTCGGATGTATTGCCATCAAAGGACAGAACTCCATCTAATGCATCCTGCAGGATCGTCTGCTTGTCCGGATCCAACGAGGTATAAAGGTTATAGCCGCCCGTATAGAGCGCATCGCGCTCCTGGTTGTACACCTCGTTGTAATTGGCATTGTACTCTTTGTAAGCCTCGTCGCTGCGGAATCCATACTGGAATTCAAAGCCGTCACGGCGCATCAGATAGCGAATCGCACAGTCGATCGCATACGTCGTCTCATAGTTGTGCAGCGGCACTCTCTGGCGGTTGACCGAGATCTCCTCCGCCTTTGCCTCTTTGCACGCTTTCTCCGTAATAAATCCCATACTCAGCATATCTTCCAGAATCTTATCGCGGCGTGTCAGCGCATTTTCCGGATGACGGTACGGGTTGTAATACGTCGGCGAGTTCGGAATCGCACACAAATATGCCGTCTGGCTCAAGGACAGTTCATCCGCATCCTTGCCAAAATAACCTCTTGCAGCCGCCTGAAGCCCGTAGTACGTGTTCGCGAAGCTGATATCATTGATATAGAACTCCATAATCTGCTCTTTGGTGTATTTCTTCGTCAGATCTAAGGAAATCAGCATCTCCTTGATCTTCCGCTCCATCGACACCTCGCGGGTCAGAAAACGGTTTCTCGCTAACTGCTGGGTGATCGTACTCGCGCCATGCTTTTCTGCTCCCTCAGTCAAAAAGTAATTGACTGCGACACGGAAAATACCTTTTATATCAATGCCTGGATTTTCCCAGAACGTCCGATCCTCGATCGCCACAAATGCGTTGACTGCATTCTGCGGTATCTGGTCATACGTCAAATAACTGGAATCCTCGTCTCCCGTCAGCTTCGCCAGCACATTACCGTTGGAATCATAAATATAACTTGCCTCCTGCAAACGGAACGTATCCGGCGTACTGTTTTCCACCACTCCCTCTATCTGGCTTTTATAGTCCTCATAGAGCGGAATCAGCTTATATGCGCCAAATCCGGCACCGCCAATCACCAGCAGTACCAGACACACCAGAAGCGTCTTGAACATGGTTCCAAAGATCCTTGCCATCGCATGGAACACGATCTGCCCACCGCTCCGGCTGTTATTTTTGCCCGCTTTCTTTTGCTTGCCGACATCGATTTTCCCGCTTTTCTTTGCGGTGCCCCGCCTGCCCGAAGATCGTGCGGATGAAGCTGCCGGCTTCTTTCGAACGCCGGAGGCGTCCTCTCTCGTCTGTTTCTCCCTCATCTCTTCCCTCATCTTCCTATGTATCTATGGTTGCTTCCATTCTATTTTCATGCGACACCTTAGACTTCAAAAATGCCTGTCTGCGGACAGCAACTTTTTATACTTTTCTGACAAAATCAGCTTGGACTCCCTTTTATTATAAGTTTTTTTGTCCAAAAGAACAAGCCTGTTTTCGAAATCTGCTCAATCTCCTGCCGCGTGTTACTGTTCGCGCATACGTGCCCAGTAACGGAATTTGCCGCGGCTTCGCATTTTAATACGGCAAATTCCTGCTGCCACCACGTTTTCTTACGGCACTTTCGATTCCAAAAGTGCCTACCCGGAAACAATAACGGGATTTTGCCAATGCATTCAGCTTCAAAAACACTTGTCTGTAAACTGCATTTTCGCTGTATCAACGCCGTTTCCGAAAAAGAAATGCTAGAAGTTCATGCACTAACAGCGGCGTGGCGGATAACAGGAGAAGCGCCAGCCACTCTGCCGGGTGCAGCTGCACCGTGTGAAGGAGTTTCATCAAAAAAGGAATCTCCGTCACCGCAACCTGCATCAGAATCCCCACAAGGACTGCCGCAAGCATCAGCGGATTTTTCCCAAGACTGCGTGAAAATGCCGAACCCGTAAGCGAGCGCATGCCGACCGCATGAAAGAGCTCCGACAGCCCCAGAACGGTAAATGCATACGTCTGTGCTCGCAAAAGCTCCTGTCTGCTGAAAAATGCCCCCAGCGTGACTGCTGCAATCAGAGACCCGTAAAATACCATGCAGAACCACCCGCCTCCGGCAAACAGCGACTCGCCCGTCCGGCGCGGCGGCTGACGCATCAAGTTCTCCCGGTCGTTTCCATCCATGCCGAGTGCCAGCGCCGGAAGCGAGTCCGTAATCAGATTGATCCAAAGGATGTGCCCGGCTCCCAGCGGCGCCGGTATTCCGATAGCAACGGCGGCAAACATGGTTAAAATCTCCCCCAGATTGGAGGAAAGCAGAAACAGTATAGATTTTCGTATATTTTCATAGATGCCGCGCCCTTCCTCAATTGCCCTCTCGATCGTCGCAAAATTATCATCCGTCAAAATCATATCCGCCGCCTGCCGCGCCACATCGGTGCCGCCTTTTCCCATCGTGATCCCGATATCGGCTGATTTAAGCGCCGGCGCATCATTTACACCGTCCCCGGTCATCGCCGTCACGCACCCGGCGCGTTTTAAAGCCCGCACAATCCGGACTTTATGTTCCGGCGACACCCGTGCAAAGACTGATACAGAACCGATTCGTTCCTCCAGAGCTCCCTCATCCAGCGTTTCCAGCTGCGCCCCCGTCATGCATTCTTCCCGCCGTTTGGCAATCCCCAGCTGCCTGGCGATCGCAAGCGCCGTGTCTGCATGATCTCCAGTGATCATGACCGTCCGCACAGATGCCCTGCGAAATGCCTCAACTGCCCCGGCTGCTGCCTCCCTCGGCGGATCCATCATGCCTGCCAGACCCAGAAATACCAGGTTCTGCTCCAGCTGTCCCACCTGTTTCTCCCACTTTCCATCCGGCATTTTTCCTGTTTGAAGCTCCCTATACGCCCCCGCGAGTACTCGCAGGGCACGCGCGGACATGCGCGTGATCTCCGCCTCAATCTCTGTCCTCCTCTCCCTGGTCAGCGGCACAATTTTGTCCTCTTCCATCTCATAACGACACCTTTTAAGAATCACATCCGGCGCCCCTTTTACACAAGAAATCCAGTTTTCTCCCTGCTCATGCACCGTCGTCATTCTCTTCCGATCCGAATCAAAGGGAATCTCCCCTTTCCGCGGATATCTCCGACGCAGATGCTCCGGAGAAACACCACAATTTTCACAAAATCCGTACAGCGCCCGCTCTGTGGCATCCCCCACCGTCTCCCCGGCATCGCTGCACAGCGCAAATACCTCCAGAAGCCGTTTTCCCACTTCTCTTTCCTTAGAGCGCGCCAATTCCTGTTCCGTATACTCCTGTCGGTTTACATAACATGTCGTCACCGTCATCTCATTTTTCGTCAGCGTCCCCGTTTTATCTGAGCAGACCACACTGACTGCCCCCAGTGTTTCCACGGACGGAAGACGGCGCACAATCGTGCCAGCCCGCGCCATTTTCGTCACTCCCAGCGCCAGCACAATCGTCACCGTCGTCGGAAGCCCCTCCGGCACGGCAGCTACCGCCAGGGAAATCGCGGTGAGCAGCATTTCCATCACGTCGCGCTTCTGCCAGACGGCGAGGGCAAATAATAAAACGCACAGCCCGATCGTAAGAATACTCAATAGTTTCCCCAGATCCGACAGCCTTTTTTGCAACGGTGTCTCCTCCTCCGGCGCCTCGCGGATCAGAGAAGCAATCCGCCCTACCTCCGTATTCATGCCGGTGGCGATGACAATCCCCTTTCCCCGCCCTGCCGTCACGTAAGAAGTCATAAATGTCTCATTTTTACGCTCTGCCACCGGAAGCGCACCGGCGGCTAAAAAATGGCTGTTTTTCTCAACCGCCCGCGATTCGCCAGTCAGTGCTGATTCTTCTGCCCGCATTTCAGCTGTCTCGGTAAGACGCAGGTCGGCTGGAACCTGCCGCCCGGCATCGAGCACGACCAGATCCCCCGGCACCAGCTCCCGCGCGGCAATCTCCCGCTCTTTTCCTTCCCGGATCACAACCGCCTCCAGCTGCGTCATCCGTTTTAAGGATTCGAGCGCTTTCTCCGCCTTCCCCTCCTGAATCACGCCCACCGTGGCATTTAATACGACAACCGCCAGAATTACCCCCGCATCGCCGTACTCGCCCAAAAGCAGGGAGATCCCGGCTGCCGCAAACAACACAAAAATCAGGGAGTCGCAAAGCTGTGCCCCGATGCGCACAATCAGACTCCGCGGTGGTGCTTCCCGCAGCTCATTTTCCCCATAATGGCGCTGCCGCACCTCCACTTCTGCTGCCGATAAGCCTGTCCGCAAATCGACCGAAAACTCCCTGCACACCTCTTCCACCGTCCGGTTCTCATACATGCGCATTTCCCCCTTTTTCTGTCCCTGTTCTGTACTTTTCACAGACTGCATTTATTCATATGCGGAAAATAGGGGGGATTAGAACTGAATGGTTGGAATAAAGAAATGGAAAGCATAGTCCTGTTTGATGCTCAAATGGCATCGGAACTCTTATTGTTTCGATGCCATTCTATAAATTCTATGATTTAATTTTATCGTTCTGTTTCTGTCACATACCTTACACCTGTGGTTCCGGCTCCTGCGTCTGTGCGGCCGGTTTGCGCTCCATCGGCATATAACCTTCTTTCTTCCGCTGTATCGGCTGAGCAGTCACCGTTGCTGCCGTATCCCGGAACGCCGGGAGACTGCCTGTCTCCATGTAAGCGCGGAACGGAAGTTCGCCCTGCACTGGGTCTTTCACGGCCTCATTTTTCTCCACTTCTGACCGTTCTCCTCTGCGCGGTGGGCGGCGCTCAAACCGCTCCCGCCTTCCAGAAGCCGGGCGGTCTTCCCTTTTCTCATTTTCCGGCACCGCACGGTTTCCGCTACGTCTGTCCAATGCTCTCTCGGCTCCCGAAACACGAGCTGCCCTCTCTCTCTCCGAGCAAGCTTTCTCTCTGCCCTGCGTGCGCTCGGTATTCCCCTCTGTAGCACGATCCGCTGCACGGTTCCGATAGCTTCTCTCCGATCGTTCCGGTCTGTCACTGCCAGACGGACGTTCTTGTGTGCCGCGCTCCTGTTCCGGCTTTTCGGCTTTTTCCGGTGTTTCCAGACGTGTTCCCCTATTCGGACCACTTACGCCTCTTGGCGCCTGTGTCCGCTCCGAAAGAGGTCGAACCTGCATCTTATTTTTCTTTTCCTTCTCCCGGAAGCTTTTAAGTACGATCGCCGCCGAATACTGGTACGCATAGATACAGCTTTTCATCAGTTCCTGCTCTTCCTCCGTCTTGCAGGAACTCAAGAGCATCTCTTCCTCTTCTTTTTCCAGATATGCCTCTCCGTTCGTATCGCGTTCCTTTACCGGCTTGTAGATCCGGTATTTCTTGTAATACGGCGGACATGGAAACTGCTTATTCTTAACCGGTTCCGGTACAATCCGCAGTTTGTAGGTATCGGACATGCGCGCCAGAACATTATGTATTTTCTCACAATTCTCTCTCGTATTTGTCTCCCGCGCCGGGATACAAAGTAAATAATCCATCTATTTTCCCTCACATCTATCAAACGATCCTTTTCAAAATCGTTTTCTTCTCAAATTTTCTACATTTACGCCAATCTTTATTGTATCATGTCATAGAAAAACGGGCAAGTGAAAAAGACTGTGCCTCACGACAATTTCCTGTTACACAAAAAAAGGCTGCCACACGAATGCCAAACGAACGTTTTCCGTCCGGGGCCTTCTGTTTGTGACAGCCTGTCTTCCTTTATCTAACGCAGCCATATTTACCTGCGTGTTACTGTTCACGCATACGTGTCCAGTAACACCTGCGTTCCTCAGTCTCTTACACCATCCAGTCTTTCAGCACGCCGTGATCGCGCAGCAGCTTTCCAACCACCGTCTTGTCAATCTTCCGGAGAATCGGCTTTTTGAGTGCTTCAAGCGGCATCGGCAGCTTCATTTCCAGCGGCGATCTGCCGTCCATCAGCTTGACCGTGCTGTCCAGAAGCTCGCGGATATCGTAGACACTTCCCCATACCTCCGGTACGCCGCGGTCTACGCCGCACAAGCCATACACTGCTTCCATCGCGGTGCGGACGGAATACTCGGTCGTGAAAATAGTATCACGCGCGGTCTCCGCAAACTGCCCCAGAAATGCCGCATTGACACATCCATCCGGGATAACATCCGGGCGGTCTCCGGCACGCCGCGGCATAAAGAATGCTGTAATATACGGCATCATCGTCGGCGTACAGTTCGCATGGTTCTCAGCCAATTCCTCGATCTGATCCTCCGGGATTCCGAGATGGTACAGCCATTCTTCGGTGATCTCCTTGCCCGTGCAGGCGCGCATCGGCTTCTTCACATAATCGCCCGGTACATCCGTAAATAAACTGTATACCCAGACGCAGATCTCGTCCTTATTCTGCGCTTTGAACTGTCCCTGACGGTTGATCGTCCAGCTGAGCAGCCAGCTTGAATCACGGCAGCTCACGATACCGCCTGTTACGACGCGTCCACTTCTCGGATCCCTGCGGCAAATCTTGCGGATCTGGGAAATGATTGTCTCATCCGAAGTCGTGACCGTCGCAGACTCCCAGTTCGTCTTCTGGATATCCGAGCAGAATTTCTCCGGATGTCCAAATGCCGGATCCTGCGCAGCAATCTGACGCCACAGACTCCAGCAGCCGCTGGTACGCACTTCCGCACCTTCTACCGGTGCCTGATTCTGGTCGCCATAGATCGTTCCCTCAGTACAGCTTCCGTTCGTAATAAAGACAAAATCATCCTCAGTCAACGCGATTTCCTTCTTCTCGCCGCCCTTCACGTACTCGATCGCCTTCGCAACCTTTTTCTCACCCCGAATGTCAAACCGCACATTCGTAACCTCGGTGCCAAACTGGATCTGGACGCCTGCCGCCTCCAGATATTTCTGCATCGGCAGAATCAGCGACTCATACTGGTTGTAACGCGTAAATTTGAGTGCCGAGAAATCCGGAAGTCCGCCGATGTGGTGGATAAAACGCTGAAAATAGCGTTTCATCTCCAATGCACTGTGCCAATTTTCAAACGCAAACATTGTTCTCCAGTACAGCCAGAAATCCGAATCAAACACCTCATTATCAAACACATCCTCAATGGATTTGTCATACAGATCCTCATCCTTCGTGAAGAACAGCTTCATGATCTCCATGCTGCCTTTCTGGCTCAAGCGGAATTTGCCGTCCGTGTGTGCGTCCTCGCCTCGGTTGACCGTCGCACGACAGAGCGAGTAGTTCGGATCGTGTTTATTCAGCCAGTAATATTCATCGAGAACTGATGCCCCCGGCACCTCCAGGGACGGGATGCTGCGGAACAGATCCCACAGGCACTCAAAATGATCCTCCATCTCGCGGCCGCCGCGCATCACATATCCACGGGTCGGATCCTGAATACCGTCACATGCACCACCTGCTACCTCCATCGCCTCCAGAATATGGATATTTTCTCCCGGCATCTGTGCGTCTCTCACAAGAAAACACGCCGCCGCCAGAGAAGCCAATCCACTTCCGACGATATAAGCCGATTTGCCCTCGATTCCCGCCGGTTTCTCCGGGCGCGCAAACGCCTCATAATTTCCCTTCGAATAATAAATTCCCTTGCTGTTTTTCTCCTGGCTGCCGCGTTCCGTATTCCGGTAATCCGAAGCCGACTTAACCACTTTTCCTGCCTTTTTCCGCTTCGACGCCGCTGCCGCCAGCCCCGCTCCAACTGCCAGTGCCGATACCGCACCCGCTTTCCATGCTTTCTTATTCATGTCCTGATCGCCCCTGCCTTTCTTCAACTTTCAAACCACTTCTTTTTTACATTACCCCGATATCTAGTTTTTAATACTATCTAATACTAGTTTGATAGTAAAACTTTTTTGGAGAAAAGTCAAGGGCATCATCTTCTGGCACTTCCCGTTTGCCTTTGGTCATTCCATTTTCTTACTACCTTTTGTACTGACTTTTCATGAGCTTTGGCTTTATACTTCTTGGCTTTGAATTGATTGTAAAATGTGAATCCCAAGTATTTTATCTCTATTGGTCTTCCTATTTTACTTTTCTTACGATTTACTTTTAGAAGTAGCTTAGATTCAATATATTTTGTAATTGAGTCCATCACTCTTTGGGCAG
>ENA-UOJR01000490-UOJR01000490.1-human-gut-metagenome-genome-assembly--contig:-C115P-NODE-490-length-53155-cov-40.806987_pt1 | contig 53155 bp, 52 predicted proteins | sample MGYA00242354_ERZ723901 | MGnify/ENA metagenome assembly ERZ723901
TGCCGTCGCCGCAGCAGGCCTCGCACCGGCCGCCCTTGGTGTTGAAGGAGAACCGCCCCGGGCCATAGCCCCGGGCCTTGGCCTCCTGGGTGGCGGCGAACAGGGTGCGTATCTCGTTGAACAGGCCCGTGTAGGTGGCGGGATTGGAGCGGGGCGTCCGGCCGATGGGGCTCTGGTCGATGCCCACCACCTTGTCCAGATGCTCCTCCCCCTCCAGGGCGTCATGCTTGCCGGGCCGGACTTTCATGCGGTTCAGGTCCGCCCCCAGGCGCTTGAAGATGATCTCGTTGACCAGGGAGGACTTGCCGGAGCCGGACACGCCGGTGACGCAGGTGAAGGTCCCCAGTGGGACGGATACGTCGATATGCCGCAGGTTGTTTTCCGCCGCGCCCCGGACGGTGAGGTATGCTCCGCTGCCCGGGCGGCGGCTTTCCGGCACGGGGATGGACTTTTTGCCGCTTAAATACTGGCCGGTGAGGCTGTTGGGGTTGGCCATGACCTCCTCCGGCGTGCCGGCGGCCATAACCTGTCCGCCATGGGCCCCGGCCCCGGGGCCGATGTCGATGAGGTAGTCGGCGGCGCGCATGGTGTCCTCGTCGTGCTCCACCACGATCAGGGTGTTGCCCAGGTCCCGCAGCCGCTTCAGGGTGGCCAGCAGCTTGTCGTTGTCCCGCTGGTGCAGGCCGATGGACGGCTCGTCCAGGATATACAGCACCCCCATGAGGCTGCTGCCGATCTGGGTGGCCAGGCGGATGCGCTGGCTTTCGCCGCCGGACAGGGTGCCGCTGGACCGGGACAGGGTCAGGTAGCTCAGGCCCACGGATTGCAGGAAGCCCAGCCGGGAGCGGATCTCCTTGAGGATCTGGGCCGCGATGAGCTGCTGCGTCTCCGTCAGGGTCAGGGCGTTGAAGAATTCCAGCTCCCGGTCCACTGGCAGCTCCGTGGCCTCCATAATGGACAGGTCCCCTACCGTTACCGCCAGGGCCTCGGGCCGCAGACGGCGGCCCTTACACGCCGGGCAGGGGCACTGGGTCATGAACTCCTCGATCTCCCGCTTGCTGGCGTCGGACTGGGTTTCCTGATACCGGCGCTCCATGTTGTTGGCGACGCCCTCGAAGGGCTGATACAGGGTGCCCCGGCCCCGGGGCTGGTCATAGTGCAGCTCCAGCTTCTGGCCCTTGGTGCCGTAGAGGATGACGTCCCGCACCTCCTCCGGCAGTTGGGCCACCGGGGTTTGCAGGGAGAAGTGATAGGCCTTGGCCAGGGCCTCAAAATACATCCGGCTGATGCCGTCGGAGCGGATGGAGTTCCACCCCGGGGCCACGATGGCCCCGTCTAAGATGGACAGGCTGTCATCGGGGATGATCAGCGCCGGGTCCGCCTTCAGCTGCATCCCCAGGCCCGTGCAGGTGGGGCATGCCCCGAAGGGGTTGTTGAAGGAGAACATCCGGGGCGTCAGCTCCTCGATGCTGATGCCGCAGTCGTCGCAGGCGTAATTCTGGGAAAAGGTCAGGTCCTGCCCCTCCCGCACCAGGTTCACCACGACGATGCCGCCGGACAGGTGGGAGGCGGTCTCCACGGAGTCCGTCAGCCGCTGGGCCCCGTCGGGGCGGACGATCAGACGGTCCACCACGATCTCGATGTTGTGCTTCTTGTTCTTCTCCAGGGGAATGTCCTCGGACAGGTCATAGAGGTTTCCGTCGGCCCGGACCCGGACATAGCCGGAGCGCCGGGCGTCCTCAAACACCTTGGCGTGCTCGCCCTTGCGGCCCCGGACCACCGGGGCCAGCACCTGGATGCGGGTGCCCTCCGGCAGGGCCATGATCTGGTCGATGATCTGGTCGATGGTCTGCTGCTTGATTTCCTTGCCGCATTTGGGGCAGTGGGGGGTGCCCACCCGGGCCCACAGCAGGCGCAGATAGTCGTAGATCTCCGTCACCGTGCCCACGGTGGAGCGGGGGTTCTTGCTGGTGGTCTTTTGGTCGATGGAGATGGCCGGGGACAGGCCGTCGATATAGTCCACGTCGGGCTTGTCCATCTGGCCCAGGAACATCCGGGCATAGCTGGACAGGCTCTCCACATACCGGCGCTGGCCCTCGGCATAGATGGTGTCGAAGGCCAGGGAGGATTTCCCGGACCCGGACAGCCCCGTCAGCACCACCAGCTTGTCCCGGGGGATGGTGACGTCGATGTTTTTCAGGTTATTCTCCCGGGCGCCTTTGATGAAAATATGATCCTGCATGGTGATTTGTCCTCATTCCACGATAATATCCGCCGTTTTGGCCCCCAGCAGGGCCAGCAGGTCCTTGGGGTCGCACTGGACCTGGCGGCCGATGCGGCCCGCCGACACCATGATGGTGGGAAGATCTGCCGCCGTCCGGTGGAACACCGTGGGGAAGGATTTTTTCATGCCCACGGGACTGCACCCGCCGTGGACATAGCCGGTCAGGGGCAGCAGCTCCTTCTGGGGCAGCATGGCCACGGACTTCTCCCCCACCGCCCGGGCGGCCTTTTTCAGGTCCAGGTTCTCCGCTGCCGGGATGTCGAAAACGTAATAGCCGCCGCTGGCCCCCCGGGTCACCAGGGTCTTGAACACGCAGGCCGGGTCCTGGCCCAGGGTCCGGGCCACGGACACCCCGTCGATGGGGCCGTCGGGGTCGTAGGCGTGGGGGATATAGGCGATCTTCTTCTGGTCCAGCGTCCGCATGACGTTGGTTTTTTCTTCCTTCTTGGCCATTGTGTGCCTCCTTGTCTTACCAAATGATTCTATAATACGGATTCTTGATTCAAAAAAATGAATCAAGAATCCTGTGCGCTGCGCGCACACACAGCGTGTGAAAACACGCTGTGCCGTCTCATACAAAACCTGACGCACCTTCGGTGCTATAAAAAGCTTTTCAAGCTATTTAACAGGTTTTGGTATCAATCAGCCACAGCATCAGCAGGTGGGCCGGGTAAAAGCCGTACCATACCCACCGGAGCCAGGGGCCGTGGGGGCCCTGACGGCCCCGGTACAGCCAGATGGGGAGCAGGGCCGCCGTGGCCAGCAGCTCCACCGGCAGGGTGACGCCCCAGAGGGTCATATCGGCGCTGGGCAGCAGCCAGCCGTTGATCACCAGCATGGCCGCCAGCTCCGGAAGCCGCCCTATATGCCATTGGCGGCACAGGGCGAACACCAGCACCGTCAGCACCCCGGGACCGAAATAGTCGGATTGCAGCGCCTCCCCCAGCAGATAGCCCGCCCCTGCGGCCGGCAGCGCCGCCAGGGGCAGGGGGATCTGCAGCCGCCGCTGCAGGGCCTCCATGGCCCAAAGGGCCGCCGCCGCGATGCAGAAGGTCCAAAGGACGTTCTGATACCCGGCGTCCACCGGCGTTCCGCTGAAGGCCAGGTCAAAGGGCACCTCCGACACCACAGCGCAGATCAGCAGCCGCAGGGTGTATTTTTCCCGGTCGTGGGTCCTGTACCACCCTTCGGCGATCTGGAAGGCGAAAATCGGGAAGGCCAGCCGCCCCACATACCGCATCCACATGGCCGTGGGAAACAGGAGATAGCCCATGTGGTCCACCAGCATGGCGGCCATGGCCAGGAGCTTCAGGTCCAGGGCGCTGAGGTCAAGCCGGCTTTTTCCCATGGCCTCTCCTCATACCCGCCTGGGGCGGCCGGACACGGCGGCGGCCGCCCGGGCCTGCTGGGCCCGGACGTATTCCTCCACGTCGAAGGGCTCCGCCTGGGCGTCTGCCCGCAGATACAGGGGGTGGTGGGGATGCCCGGCCTTGGAGCGGCGGCCGCAGGTGACCCATTGGGCGCCGTATTCCCGGCCCAGGGCGATCATATCCTCCAGACAGGTCCAGAGGTAGGGGCGCTTTTCGATGATGGTCCCCCAGGCGGCCCACACCACCGGCCGGGGATTCAGGGACAGGGCATAGGCGAAGGCCCGCATATTCTCCCGGTGCAGCTCCGGGTTGCACTCCGGCTCCATATCGTCCGGGGAGGTGGCCCGCTGGGCGTAGACATTGAACATGATGAACGAGTCGAAGCCGTTGTTCCGGGCCACCCGCTCCACGCTTTGCAGGGTGGGGTCCAGGTCCCCGGGCCGGGCGGTGGAGGGGTTGATGCCGATGCAGATCAGGGGCTTCTGCCCCCGGGTGCCCAGGATGTACCGGTACTCGGTGTATTCATTGGGGACGAACAGCCACTGCTGCACGTCATAGTCCGGGCTGGGGGCCAGGGCCTTTTCCAACTGGGTATCGAAGCGGATATCTCCCAGGCGGCGGATATCCACGGTGGGAACGTGGGGCATGGCGAATCCTCATTTCTCCCCCCGCAGGGCGATGATCTGATCGCGCAGCAGGGCGGCGTATTCAAACTCCAGCATCTTGCTGGCTTCCTTCATTTCCTTCTCCAGGCGGCGGATGGTGGCCTCCCGCTCGGCATCCGTCAGCTTGCGGCGGCTGGCCTGCTGCTCCTGCTGGGCATCCTTGGAGATTTCCAGCACCTTGCGCACGTCCTTGCGGATGGTCTGGGGCACGATGCCGTGGGCCTTGTTATAGGCGTCCTGCTTCTCCCGGCGGCGCTGGGTCTCGTCCATGGCCGCCCGCATGGAGGGGGTGACGGTGTCGGCATACAGGATCACCAGACCCTGGGCGTTCCGGGCGGCCCGGCCGATGGTCTGGATCAGGCTGGTCTCGCTGCGGAGGAATCCCTCCTTGTCGGCGTCCAGAATGGCCACCAGACTCACCTCCGGCAGGTCCAGGCCCTCCCGCAGCAGGTTGATGCCCACCAGCACGTCAAATTCGCCCAGCCGCAGATCCCGGATGATCTCCATCCGCTGGATGGCGGCCACGTCGGAGTGCATATACCGCACCCGCAGGCCCAGGCCCTTCATGTGGTTCGTCAGGTCCTCCGCCATGCGCTTGGTGAGGGTGGTCACCAGCACCCGCTCATTTCGGTCGATGCGCAGGCGGATTTCATCCACCAGGTCGTCGATCTGCCCCTCCACCGGCCGCACCTCCACCCGGGGGTCCAGCAGGCCCGTGGGCCGGATCACCTGCTCGGCCACCTGGTCGGCGTGCTCACGCTCATAGTCTCCGGGGGTGGCGGACACGAACACCGCCTGGTGATACCGCTCCTCAAATTCCGGGAATTTCAGGGGCCGGTTGTCGAAGGCGCAGGGCAGGCGGAAGCCGTATTCCACCAGGCTCTCCTTCCGGGCCCGGTCGCCGTTGTACATGGCCCGGACCTGGGGCAGGGTCACATGGCTCTCGTCCACAAACAGCAGGAAGTCCTCCGGAAAATAGTCCAGCAGGGTGGTGGGCGGGGAGCCGGGCTCCCGGCCGGAGATCACCCGGGAATAGTTTTCGATGCCGGTACAGTAGCCCAGCTCCCGCATCATCTCCAGGTCATACCGGGTGCGCTGGTCAATGCGCTGGGCCTCGATGAGCTTGCCATGATCCTCAAACCACTTTTTCCGCTCCGCCAGCTCCTTTTCGATCTCCTCCGCCGCCCGCTCCATCTTGTCCTTGGTGGTGACGTAGTGGCTGGCGGGATAGATGGCCACATGCTGGAGCACCCGCTGGGCCTGACCGGTGACGGGGTTGATCTGGGAAATGCGGTCGATCTCGTCGCCGAAGAACTCCACCCGGATGGCGTAGCCGTTGGCATATACCGGATAGATCTCCACCGTGTCCCCCCGGACCCGGAACATATTCCGGTCAAAGGCGATGTCGTTGCGCTCATAGCGGATCTCCACCAGCTTGCGCAGCAGCTGGTCCCGGGGGTACTCCTTCCCCTGGCGCAGGGAGATCACCATGTTGGCATAGTCGATGGGGTCTCCCAGCCCGTAGATGCAGGACACCGATGACACCACGATGACGTCCCGCCGCTCAAACAGGGCGGCGGTGGCGCTGTGGCGCAGGCGCTCGATCTCGTCGTTGATGGCGGCGTCCTTTTCGATAAAGGTGTCCGTGTGGGGGATATAGGCCTCCGGCTGATAGTAGTCATAGTAGGACACGAAGTATTCCACGGCGTTTTCCGGGAAGAAGGCCCGGAACTCCTCGCACAGCTGGGCCGCCAGGGTCTTGTTGTGGGCCAGCACCAGGGTGGGCCGCTGGACCCGCTCGATGACCTTGGCCATGGTGTAGGTCTTGCCGCTGCCGGTGACGCCCAGCAGCACCTGGTCCCGCAAGCCGTTTTCGATGCCGCTGGCCAGGGTGTCGATGGCCTGGGGCTGGTCCCCGCTGGGGGTGTATTCCGATACCACCTTGAATTTTCCCATAAGCGCCTCCTGTTCCGTGCAGTCGTGTAGTATTCTATTGTATCACCTTTATTTTTATCTGTAAACCTATTTTTTCAAACAAATGTTCTGGATCCGGCCCAGGGCGGCAGGCATGTGTTGATAAGAGCAGCAGGGACGCGGCAGAATGGCCGCGTCCCCGCTATGCTGTTTCTCTATTCCGGCCGGTCACGCGGGCGATTGGGTGAAATTAGGTATCGCCGTACCCGGAAGTCTCTCAAAAAGTTAATAAAACGTTATAAATCCTGATATATCAATGGTTCCAAAGATTCGAAAAATTATAAAAATCTATATAACTCGATATAGATTTTTACACGTTTGGTACAGAAATGGTACAGTAAATTTGCGTGGTTTTTGAGGGAAAATGAGCCCGCTGCAACGGGGTGAAGAAGGCCGGAGGACATGCGTCCTCCGACCTTCTTTTGGGCTGTGATGTCAGGTGAAACCGGCGAGTTTGGAGTATCAGACCATTTTCGTGAGGTCACGAAAATGATCGTACCGGGAAGCGGCTCGACCGGGAAATCAGGGACTATATGCAGGATTCCCGATTCCAGCGATTTGAAATCTCCCATCCGATGCACTGGCCAAAAAAGCGCCCTTTGCACTTTACGGAAACGAGAACGGCCACGCCGAACCGCACCAAGTTACTCGGAACCGCGCACGCCATGCACGGTTTACAGAAGCGCAGAAGGGTGAAATTCGTTTGCGTGGGAGGAAAAAACTTTGCGGTTTGGGAAGGGATTGAATCTGCACGAGATTTTCAGGGCCTTTCTTTCCTGCGCCAACCCCCATATTCCAACAGAAGGGCTTTCCGAAACGGACGCCCTTCTGCTTATTTCTTCTCATCTATAATCCCATATCGCTTCATTAGCTCGATGCGCCCTTTTGCCAGCTTGATGGAGCCGGACGCGCTGTTGTCCGCGCCGGACTGCTTTTCTCCGGCGTAGTGGGCGATGCGCTGCACCCACGCCACGGGCAGCAGGTACGGGCGCTTTTTGAGGTACGGGTAGCGCCGCTCCAGATACGCCCGCTTGGGGAACACCGTGCGCAGGACACTGCTTTTCTCGCCGGTGCGGCTGGCCTTGACGGCGTTCAGCGTCACGGTGGACGAGTGCAGGCGGGTGTAGCTGTTGGAGCCGTACACGCCGCCGCAAAGGGTGTCGTGCAGCAGCGGCTCCACGTCTACATCGCCGTCCCACAGCCCGGGCAGGTCAAAGTCGATGTCCAGATACGTCCGGGCGATCCGGAAGGCCGCGGCGGCGAAGGTCGCCGCGTGGACGCTGGCGCACTGGTCATGCAGGCGCTGCCAGTCGATCTGATCGTGGTACGCCTGCGCCCAGAGGCCGATGTCGCAGAACTGCCGCAGGCCGATGCCGCTGTACACAAAGTGCTTGTAGGCGTGCAGGATCAGGTACAGCAGGTGCTCATGGGGCGGCATAGTCAGGAAGCCGTCCACCTCCACGGGGGCGATGTCCACAAAGAAGTGATTCAGCTCGTCGTGGGCATCCTCAGCGGAATCGAACAGGTGGCGGTGCAGCTCGATGTAAAGCGGGCTGTCTTTTTTTGTGTAGGACACCTCGTCCGCCGTGGGCAGTTCGTCCGCAGGCGTGTCGGTGGTCAGGCCGTTTGCAAGAAGCGCCTCATGGCAGGCGAAAAACTCGCCCTCCGGGATGAAAAGGTCGTCGTCCGCGCTGATACGGTGATCGCGCAGGGGATAGAGCCTGCTGCAAAGCTGTCCCTTCACCACAACAGGGTGCAGCCCGGCGGCCCGGAGCCTGCGGTAGAGGTCGGTGAACTCCGCCGAGCGCACGGTCTGGTTCAGCACCTGCCCGATGACCTGCTGTTTGATGGCCGCGAACAGCGGGGCGTTCTCCCCGGCGGCAGGCGTCTTGCGGACGGCCTCGAAGAGGATGGGCAGCAGCTTCTGCTGGTTTGCCAGCGTGAATATGGCAGGCCAGTCCACGGCCTCCGTGGGCAGCTCCCCGCCGGAGACGGCAGTCTTGGCGATATGCAGAAATTGCGTTTCTGTGGCAGTCAGGGTCATGGTCGTGGGCCTTTCCTTGTGTTTTTCCATGGCGTGGGCCAGCAGCAGCGAGGACGCGCCAACGAACGCCCCCAGCGTGTTGCAGATCACGTCATCCGTCTCCGCCATGCCGAGGGCAAAGCGGTACTGCGCGTACTCGATCCCCGCGCTGAGGACGCAGCTGGTCAGCGCCGTGAGGGCGATGCGGAGCCAGCGGTGCCACTTTCGCGGCAGGGCGTTGGACATCGTCAGCCCCAGCGGGAAGAAGAGAAAGACGTTCATCAGCATCTCCCGGTAAAGCTCCGGCTGCTGCCGCGCGGCCGCAAGCGCGGCGAAGGGGGTGAGGACGGCGGTGTAGGTCCCGGGCGTGCGGGAGAGGAGGGTGGTGTGGAGGATGATGAGGGTTGCGGCAAGCAGCAAAAGCGCGTTTGTAAACCGCCATTTCCTCCGGTCAGCATGTGCGCACAAATATCCCCATAGCGCTCCGCTGATGATAATCGCCGCGATTATACTCGTTGGCGACTGCGCATAAATAAAATTAAGCATCCAGTATGCGGTCAATAAACTCCCGCACTGCGCCTCGGCCGCCGTTATGACTGCAAACATAGTCTGCAACTTCCAGCACCTGCGGGACGGCGTCTGCGGAGCAGGCAGTTGTTCCGCAATAGTTGATGCATGGAAGGTCGTTCAGATCATCGCCTATATAGGCAATCTCGTCCGCAGACGCACCGTATGCGGCAGCAACGGTCTTCAGCTTCTCCAGCTTGTCCGAAACGCCCTGATACAGCTCCGTTATCTTCAATTCCTTTGCCCGCTGCGCGACGATCTCAGAGCTGCGGCCCGTAATAATTACCGGCACAATGCCGTGCGCGGGAAGCAGGTGCGCAATGGCGTACCCGTCCCGCACGTCAAAGGCCTTCATAACTTCGCCCTGAGCGCCGACATAAATGCGGCCATCCGTCAAGGTGCCGTCCACGTCCATAACCAACAGCTTCACGTTCATCTCACGATCCCCGCCTTATAGATATCCTGCATCAGGACAGAACCAACCACGCAGCCGTCTTCGTCAAGGACCGGCATCCCTGTAATCCGCAGGTCGCTCATCTTTTGCAGCGCGTTGACAGCCATATCCCGATGGTCAATAAACTTCGGGGATTTGGTCATCACGTTGTCAACGATCTCGTTGTAAACATCTACGCCCCGCTCCAGCATCCGTCGCAGGTCACCGTCCGTAATGATTCCCTTGAGCTTGCTTTCCGTGTCAACCACCGTGACCATGCTCAATCCCTTGCTGCTCATCTCTACAATGGCTTTGCGAAGGGTACTTCCCTCCGGGATCACTGCGTTCTCCGCACCGGTGTGCATGATGTTTTCCACCTTCACCAGCAGCTTTTTCCCCAACGCACCAGCGGGGTGATGCAGCGCAAAGTCGCTTTTTGTGTAGTTGCGCAGCTTGGAGGCCACCACCGCAATGGCATCCCCCAGCACCAAAAGCGCCGTGGTGCTGCTGGTGGGCGCAAGGTGCATATAGCAAGCCTCTTCAAAATGCGGGAAACAGAAGTGGTGCTGGCATCCCATGGCCAGCGTGGACTTCGGATTTCCGGTAATGGCCACTGTGGTGCAATGGATCTCATGCAATACAGGAAGCAGGCGGACGATCTCATCACTTTCTCCGCTGTAGCTCATCAGAATGACCACGTCGTTTTCCGCCACCATGCCCAAATCGCCATGCATGGCTTCGCCGGGGTGCATGAAAAAGGATGGCGTTCCCAAGCTCGCCAGAGATGCCGCGATCTTTGTTCCGATGTGGCCGGGCTTTCCCATACCGGTGATGATCACCTTGCCCGTGCAGTTTACTACCAGCCGGACGATCGTCTCGAAATCTTCGCCAAGGCTGGCTTTGGTCGCCTGCAAGGCAGCGATCTCAGTGTCAAACACCCATTGCGCTTCTTTTACGATATCCATGTCAAATCTCCGTATGTACTGCGTTGTACACCAAAATCAGCTTCTTCAGCAGCGTCTCCATCTCGTTCAGTGGCACCATGTTGGGACCGTCTGACTTTGCGTGGTCCGGATCCGGATGCGTCTCCATAAAGAGCCCGTCCACTCCCACGGCCACGGCGGCCTTGGCAAGATACTCCACATATTCCCGGTTTCCGCCGGTGCTTGTGCCGTTCCCGCCGGGCTTCTGAACGCTGTGGGTGGCGTCAAAAATCACCGGTACGCCAAAATCCTTCATCACACGCAGGCCGGTCATATCCACCACCAGCGTGTTATATCCGAAGCTGGTTCCCCGCTCGCAGAGCATAACGTTGTCGTTGCCGGACTGCCGCACCTTCTCCAGACAGTTCTTCATATCCCACGGGGCAAGGAACTGTGCCTTTTTGATATTGATGCACCGCCCGGTCTTTGCAGCAGCCACCAGCAGATCAGTCTGACGGCAGAGAAAGGCCGGAATTTGCAGAATATCCGCCACCTCAGCGGCAGGCTCCGCCTGCCAAGGCTCGTGGATGTCGGTGCAAACAGGCAGGCCATAGGTATCCTTCACTTTTTTCAGGATACGAAGTCCTTCCTCCAGTCCCGGCCCCCGGAAGCTACTGAGAGAAGTCCGGTTGGCCTTGTCAAAGGATGCCTTGAATGTGTAGGGGATTCCGAGTTCGTCCGTGATCGTTTTCATCCGCGCCGCAATGGAGAGAACCATCTCCTCCGACTCGATGACGCACGGCCCCGCTATCAGTTGAAACATATTTTTACGCTCCTTATGCTAAGCCGTTTTCGATCATGTAGCGCTCCACCTGTATGCGGTCTTTGGGGGTATCCACGGAGAGCGTCTTGCAGTGTGCGTTGATATAGTAGCAATCCTTGCGGTTTTCGATGAAGCGGAAGGAATCGTTCTCCTCAATTTTCTCAACCGGGCCACGCGGCGTCGCATGATAATACTCCAGTGCGCCATGGGTAAAGGCCCCAACGCCCACAAACTTCTGATAGGCATAGTTCATCTCACCCTTGGGGAAGGGGATGGGGGCACGGGAAATGAACAGGCAGACGCCGTCCTTATTGGTGACAATTTTCAGATTGGTGGGGTCAACGACCTCCACCGGATTGGAAAAATCGGTCATCAGGTTGGAGACGTAGAAGCCGTCCTCAGGAATGGACTGCGGAATGCACTTGACAATGTCCTGCGCCTGCACCAGCGGCTCATCGCCGTTGACCATAACATAGAGGTCAGCCTCCACCTTGTGCGAAACCTCATACAGGCGCTCCGTGGCCGTCTCGCAGTCAGGCGAGGTCATAATGACCTTTGCGCCAAAGCCCTCCGCCACGGAACGGATCTCTTCGTTATCCGTGGCGACATAGACCTCCTCAAAGCACTCGACCTCTTTGGAGTGCTTCCAGACCCAGTACAGCATGGGCTTGCCGCAGATCTGCGCCAGCGGCTTCATATGGAAGCGGGACGAACCTCCCCGCGCCGGAATCATACCGATGATTTTCATTGTATCCTCCTTGCTTAGGTTTTAACATCAAATTCCATGTCCATCACTATATGCGTCTCTTCTAAACAGGCGATAGATATACAAGCGGATCAGTCGCGCATATGCGTTGAACCCATAGAGGAATTTGCTCTTGGAAAACAAATCTAATCTTCTGGTTTGTATATCAGAAAAAATGTTATTTTGCTTGTATAGCTGAATATTGTCTTTCAGGTATTGCTGCACCGCATCCATAAAGGACTTGTTCTTCTTAAAACTCCTGTTGACATATATAGGGTCTATGAACATCCACGGGTATTCTATGGCATATTGAGCGGCTATTTCTATTAATTCCGGAGCAAAATTTTTTGTAGCACGTAGGATACATTCTCCTGCATAAATACGGTCGGGGCTACATTTTTTCTTGTGAGTAGAGACAATACCATTCTCTCGTTGACGATAAAAATACAGCTCCTTTGTTGTATAGATTACCCCATGATGCAAATTACCCGCGAGTTCCGCAGAGAAAATCACATCTTCGTGTATCCGACCTGACTCAAAGCGAATGTGCTTGAAGATATCCTTACGAAACAGTTTGTTCCAGACGCCAAATTCGGACTTCCGCTCAAGCTGCATTTTCAAATACTGGATATTTGCTACATGAAGCTCTGTGTCTTGACCGCCTGACGCGGGTACCTCACCATCTTGAAATCTGCACACCCCACAAAAACTGAAATCATATAATGATCCATCCAGGAGCTCATACAATCGCTGACAATAATCGGGAGCAACCATATCATCACTGTCTACGAAGCATATATATTCACCAGATGATGAATCAATACCAATATTTCTCGCAACTGAAAGTCCACTGTTTTCTTGATGAATGACCCTGATTTGTGGATAACGTGTAGCAAATGCATCGCAGATACTGCCGCAGTTATCTGGACTTCCATCGTCGACCAGGATAATTTCTATGTCCTTAAATGTCTGGTTTATCAAGCTGTCAACGCATTCTTCCAGATACTGTTCTACTCCGTAAACGGGAACTACGATGGAAATTTTAGACATATCTCCCTCTATCATTCAGCAACAAACCCTATCAACAATCTGCGCTAAGTAGATGCTATCCTCACAATCTGCGACATTATGGCCATCCGTAGCTTCGTTTGTGAATTTTCCGGAAATGGGTATCCGCTGTTTCACCCCTTGAAGGTACCATTCATATTCGATGTCAATATGTCCAATATCCAGAGCCCACATATCCATCATTGAAAAATCTGCCGCAAGTAATGTAGCCGTCGGTCCTAATGCCATAAGAATCAATTCACCCCGATAGTTTCTAATCACAGTATCTTTTATCGCGTCATAACATTCAAAAGCATTAACGGCGGGGGCGAGAATGCGTCTCACAGAGGAAGCGCCGCTGAAAAGGTCGTTCCCTACACCCATACGTGTCTTTTCGCCTTCAATAATTAAGATATTTTGCCCTTCCCAGAGCCTCTTGAGCATTGGGAAGGTGCGATTTGCCCGTTTATCATTCACCCAATCTATGTATGGACGAGTAATCTGAGCATCACCGAACAGATAGTTCCTTCCGGTATGTGATCGAATAAGATTGACGATTTTTTTGTGATGATCGTCTTTCTTCCCCCACTCAATCCAGAAGGTTCTTGAGTGCTCATTACACCCTTTTGTGGTGTTATAGCAACGCGGAATACAAAGCAGTAATCGTTTATCCTTGCAATTAAGTACTTTAATTAATCTCTCTGCTAATTCACGCGAATACGCTTGGAATAGTTCGCTTTTTAAACCGAGAATATGATCAAATTCACCGTCTCCATATCGAGCGATGGAGCATTTTTCTCTTTTTATATACCGCAAGGTGTGCTCTGGCGACATAATCCGTAATCTATATTTGGTCCGCAGGACTAATATGCGTCTTGCTTCATAAAACAATTCATATAGAGCAATTAATTTTCGCTTAACCAGACAATTCTTCATATTCCCTCCGAGATAATCTGATTTTCCGGGTAATTCCTCGAAATATTCATGCTATGTAGCCGCACATGTCCCCAATATTTATGCGGCCAATCAGCTATATCATCATAACTGCAAATTGAAAAAAACATGGCAGGAATGATGCCATCAATATAAATGTCATTACCCAGATCATCGGTCGAATATGCAACAAGATCAGCCTTATAGCGGCCCGGCACCAAATGAGTTGTGTCAAAAAGAAGTTGCACGCCACAGATTCCAGCTTCCGGGAAATCAACATCATTCCCGGACATTACCGTTCCGACAACGGTTCCGTCGGCATACTGTATTTCAAATCTAAATTTCACATTGGAAATAGGAATTCTGACTTCGCATTTGAGTAAAATTTCAACAATTTCACCCGGTTGTATTTGACTACTTCCTTTATGCGGCATGATGAGCGACTTAACCGTCAGGCTCTTGGATCCTTTGTCTGTGTGATCTTGAGCTGAATACAAATACTGACTCGATGTGCTGGAAGATTCACCTATGTATACCTCAATAGCTTCTTCAACATCTCCGTCAAAGACGATTTTTCCTTTATCGAGCACGATGCACCGATCACAAAGCTGACGTATGGTATTCATATTATGTGAAACATAGAGTACCGTCCTACCTTGCTTATTGGCTGCATCACGCATCTTGTCCAAGCACTTTTTTTGAAAAGCCATATCGCCTACGGCTAGGACTTCATCCATGATCATGATTTCGGAATCAAGATGTGCCGCTACGGAAAACGCAAGCTTTACATACATGCCAGAGGAGTAGCGCTTTACTGGGGTATCTATGAAGTCACCCACCTCGGAAAATTCAACAATATTCCCCATTTTGGCATCAATCTCGGCCTTTGTCATACCCAAGATAGCACCGTTCATGTAGATATTTTCCCGACCCGTCATCTCACCGTTGAAACCTGTTCCTACTTCCAACATAGATGCGATGCGACCATATATATCAATCTCGCCCGCCGAGGGGGCAGTGACCCGACTGAGAAGTTTTAGCATGGTGCTTTTCCCTGCACCATTTCCGCCAATAATCCCCAAGGCTTCTCCCTTGTACACGATCAAATCAATTCCATTCAGAGCCATAAAAGTTTGTCCAACCAGTCTTTGAGTTGAGCCGATCTTTGTATTGGGATCCTCCCTGCCTCGAATTCTAGCCCACCAACTCTGTAAATCCCCCTGCAACGTTCCACCACCAATTTGTCCAAGCTTATACATTTTCCTTACTCCGGAGAGTTGGATGGCAATTTCGCGATTTTCCATTGTTTCACCCGCCTTACACAGTGTCCATGAAGGTTCGCTCAACCTTATTAAAAATGGTAATCCCAACTGCAACCACCAGTAGCGTAATGCCCCAGCTTAGTGCCAGATAGCTGGGCATAACGCTTCCCTGACCCAACACAGCATAACGAAATATCTCCACCGGAGCAGTAACTGGATTTATAAGCAAGACAGTTTTCATCAATCCGTCGCCTATCTGCGACAGCGGGTACACAATAGGCGTAGCATACATCCAGAGTTGAACGCCAAATGTAACGAGAATGGCTAAATCACGATACTTGGTGGTTAGACTGGATATCATGATGCCACAGCCTAGTCCCAGTAGCCCCAGATGCAGAAGCACAACAGGCAGAAGCAGCCAGCTTTCCCAGCAAGGAGAAACCTGCTCCGTTATCACATAGTATACCAACAATGCTACTACCATCAACATTTGCACGCCAAACTGTATGGCAGATGACAGCATATTTGAGATCGGGATGGTCAATCTTGGAAAATAAACTTTACCAAACACGCCTGCATTCGTTGTAAAAGTGCTTGCGTTTTTTGTTACGCATGCCGAGAAAAAAATCCACACAGCGTTGCTGGATAAATAAAACAAGATCTGCGGGACCCCCTCCGTGCTCATTCCCGCAATACCACCAAAGACAAACGCATAGATGAGGCTACTGATCAGCGGATTTAGAAATATCCAAGCCGGGCCTAAAATAGTTTGTTTATATGTCAGTGTAAAGCTTCTTTTGGTAAACAACACAATCAAGTCGCGATATTGCCACACCTCCCTTATCTTCAAGTCTATCGGATGATGTTTTGCAGATATATGCGTGTGAAAGAATGATTTATTTTTTTCCTGTGCCATATGTAAAAATTTCCTTTACCTGAAAAGAGTATCAAAATCCACGCGAGGGAACACTTCCAGCTTGCCGCCGCGGGTGGCGTTATATACCTGAATCCTCCGCGAATCGCAGTGGCGCTTCATAGCCACATAGGTCAGCGTACTGCGCTCCGTATTGGGGATATAGAGCTTATCCTTGTCCTCATTGTACTTGTCTGTAAAGTAGTCCTTTACCGAAGGATCCACAACGATCTCGCCCTGATTGTTCTGGCTGACCCGGAAATGATGATCCACGCCGATCATGTAGATCTCCGCAAACCCCATATAGGCCGCGATCTGTGCCGCCGTGTACATGCCGGTGGAAGAATTATAGACACAGCGCGGGATATCGTCTGAAAACAGGAACTGTTGTGGATCATCCACCTGCTGACCGACGATATTGAAGTATTTCGCGTCGTCAATGGCGATGTCGTTCCACCATTTGAGCTGGATAGGAATGAATTTGGCATCCGCTTTCAGGCCGCACACAGCATCAGCGCAGCCAGCCAGCATCTTTTCGTCCTGCGAAATGTAAAAGTTCGGTCGCCAGGGTGTCTGGTCAAAGATGTTGTAGATGCGATTGAAGGCAAATGTGATCTCACCGGCCTCATGCAGTCGCGTCAGGTCCTCGGCTCGCAGACTGGGGCCGTTGCCGATCAAGAAGCAACGCTTCCCTGCGAATTTTCCCTTGTACAGGGCCAGCCGCTTTCCATATTTTGTGCGGCTGAAATGGGACTGCTGATGAGGAATTATATATCGGGCCTGCACACTGGTAGCCACGCGGGTAAATATGTTCATGCTCTCAAGACCTTATCGACTAAATGTTATTTTAGGAATTTGCTCTTCCACTTATGCAGGTGGTTCAAAAATAGTACCATGCGATAGCTTCCGCTCTTATACGCGCGCAAATAGAGAGGGTGCACAAAACACTCCCTCGCTTCCAGTGCTTCTCGAAATTCTGTACTACGCAGGAAGGCATTGTTCCATCGCATTTTTTCGCTCAGACTTTTATTCGGTGCGCGCATGGTGTTCCGTAATACACGTTCATACAGATAAAATCTGCTGTCAAAGAACTTTGCCATCTGTGCATCCAATATCCTCCACTTTTGCAGATGGGTCAGGCAAGCATCGTTCAGTCTGCGATAAATATCCAGCAAATCACTTCGATACTTAGAATCCAGACTTTCATTGTTCCCGCGCACATAGTTATAGAGAGGCTTTGTTATAACCGCAATCTTACTATTTCCAGATGCATCAATATAGGCAAGGTTGAAGAGCCAATCTTCACCTAGGGACAAATCTTCTGGAAACTGAACGCTCCTATCCTGTATGATGTCCATTCGGTATAGCTTATTCCAAGGGTTCGTATCTAACCACATTTCATGGAGTGTCATGTAGTCCTGCAATGTATAGCGCTGGATGTCCTCTGCGGCAGAATAATTTGGAACAGCATTTTCCTTTTGATAACCGGTTACCGTTTGAAAGCAACACCAAATATGCCCGCAGTCAGGATTGCTCTCTGCTGTTTGAAGAAGAGATACAAGATAATCTGGTTCAAGATAGTCATCGCTGTCACAAAACGTGATATATTCCCCGATGGCCGCGTCAATTCCTGCATTTCGTGCGGATGAAACGCCTCCATTCAATTTGTGGATTACTTCAATTCGGCTATCCATTTCTGCAAGCTGATCGCACAGTCCCGCAGTGCCGTCGGTAGATCCATCGTCCACAAGAACCAGTTTCCAATTCATATACGTTTGCTGCTGAATCGACTGCACACAATATTTTAGTGATTCAATACAGTTGTAAACCGGAACGATAATGGAAATCATCGAATGATCCTCTTTTCAATTAGTTATACATAGCCAAATGTTGATTCCAAACGCTCTCGCATCTGCTGTTGTTCTTCTTTTGACACATTTATCCACTCATTCCACTGATGCTCACAAAAGTAAGGTTTCGTTTCGAGATTCTTTAAGTGCTTTTCCTGAAACTCGTCAAATCCGCACACAAATCTTGCGGGGTTTCCTGCATAAACACAATTCGATGGCACATCGTGCGTCACCACCGATCCAGCACCAATAATCACATTATCCCCAATGCGTGTATTGCAGAGAACGACACTATCTGCTCCAATAAACACATTGCTTCCTATCCGGACAATTCCTATTTTTGTATGTGCACCAGCCTTGACGGTACTAGCATCATGCGCAAGAATCCGCACATTACTAGACAACGTCACATTATCCCCAATCGAAATCAACCACGGCCAATTCGCATCAATCGGATAACCGCTGTTATATTGGAAATTCTTTCCTGCTGTAAAACCGTGAGCAAAACAATAGTCCATTGCGGCTTTCTCCGGAGTCGTTCCCATCCCGCGGGCAATTCTCTTCAACACATTGGCAATCGTCATATCTCTACCTCTCATCAAGTTATAGGCCGATCCTCAACCAATCGCGAATCTGACACGTCATAGCTAAACTGATTTTTGCCATTATTAACCATATTTTTTCTTTTATAGTGCACGCATTCGCTTGATGTGGATTTGCTATCAACTCACTTTTTAAAAAAGTCAAGACTTTTTCCGCGTCATCGCTGTCAAGTTCGCTCACAGCGCACTGCCCCTGGTAAATGCACGAAAACCATAAATCTTTAAGGCTCAATGCAAATAATTGCGGGAAATGCTCACGCATATAATCACAGCGCCGAACCTTTGCCTCGATGGCATCCAGCCGTTTTATTGAGTATCCCTCGCCCATAATGCTCCCGCCACGCTGAAGATAATAATATCCGACATAGTCCGAAACTGATACTTTACTAGTCTTTCCCACGGCCTGATAGCTCCAGAAAACGTCCTCATGGTACTTTCCAACAGGAAAGCAAATATCCCGAACCAATTTTGATTTATAAAGCTTGTACCAGACGGGTTGCTTGAGCCATGTCTCCTCAATAATTGCCTGCATAGCTTCATCTCGGCTCAAAATACGGTTACCGGGGCGCGTCAACATACGGGGCAAGGTGTTATCCCCCCACACCATCTGTACACCACAGGCCGCGATGTCACTACCATCCTCTGTCAGGCGGCGATAAAGTTGCTCATACATATCCGGCGCAATCCAGTCATCGCTGTCCACAAAAGCCATCAGTTCGCCTGTAGCCACGGACATCCCCGCATTGCGGGCGTCTGATAAACCTCCGTTTGGCTTATGTATTACTCGAATCCTATTGTCCTTCTCAGCCCATGCATCACACATAGCCGGGCAATTGTCGGGTGAACCATCGTCCACCAGAATGATCTCCAAATTCTTATAGGTCTGGTTCACGATGGAGGAAATGCACTTATCAAGATAGGGTTCAACCTTATAAACCGGGACAACGATGCTGATCAGTTCCATAACGCCCGCTCCATTCAGATATCATACTTTCTGGAAACGCCCGTAATCCGGTCATAACCCCACCGCACACTCCGGTATACAGGCAACATAAAGCCCGCTCCCAATGCCATCAGGCGCAGTTTTTTTGAATCGCAGTTCAAAATCTCTCGAGAGCGAAACTCCTGTTTCAACTGCCTTTTGGCAACGTTGCTTTCCTCTGGCCACTGCTTTTGCACAGCGGCGGTAATCAACGTATATACATATCGAGAATAGGCTACCGGGTACAGCTGTGTATCACCGTGTAAATCCTTCCGAATCATATCGCGTACGCGAAGCGGATCAGTTACATGGTAACGTTTCTTTGAGGTTGCCGCAGATCCTTTTCGCAGAATATAGTGGTATGGGCAGAAATCCTCGTACACCGTTTGTTTGGCTTCCTTGAATAAGAAATAATTCATCAGGAGATCTTCATTGATCTTGATATCCGTTGGCATGGAGTTATCGTGTAACAAACTGTCGAACAAGTTTTTGTGAAAGAGCTTGTTGCACAATCCCGGCTCAATCCTCGTGCCAGATAACAGTTCTTTTAGAGCTGTCATATTATCCTGCCGTTCAAGAACACCCGTGTTGTAATAGTAGTCAATACGACCATCCGGAAATACCATCTGATATCCACAGTGGGAAATATCTGCTTGATAGGTAATAGCATTTTGGAGCAAGTGCCGGAACATATCCGGTTCCACCTCATCATCGCCATCCACGAAACCGATCCATTCACCTGTGGCGCTTTTAATCCCTGCCATCCGGGCGCTGGTCACGCCCCCATTTTCTTTGTGAATCACCTTTACCCGGGAATCATTGGCAGCAATTTGATCGATAATCTTCCCGCTACCATCTGTGGAACCATCGTCTACCATGATGATTTCCAGATTCGCATATGTTTGATTCAAAATGCTATATGCACAACGTTCAACGTATTTCTCAATATTGAATACCGGCACAACAACAGATATTTTCTCGCTCATTAATCAATATACCCAATCTTTCCGTCCAACTCAGCCTTCTGCTTCATGCGCAGCTCCATCGAAACATCTTTGCGCAGGGTATACTCCTCTCCATAACACGGAGCCCCGCCCATTCGTAGTCGCTCCTTCTGAAGGTAATCTTCCAACGAACAGATAGTCCTTGCCGGGTTTCCGGCAACAAGCATTCCGCCCGGCACATCATGCATAACTACGCTACCAGCTCCGATTACCACATTACTTCCGATTGTGACCCCCGGAAGCACGATACTCTCCGCGCCTATAAACACATTGTCTCCGATCGACACCCTGCCAATCTTTGTATAGTTTAAAAATGTTTTTGTACTTGCATCGTGGCAAAGAATATGTACTCTAGGAGCCATGGTCACATTGTCACCAATTTCAATGAGCCAGCAGTGAGATGGGTCGAGAATAACTCCGTTCAAACGTTTGAAATTCTTGCCAACCTTCATTCCCATAGAAGTAAGCTTTTCTGTTGTATACTCTCCGCGCAGTCGGTAGACAAACTCTCTTAATAACCTTCGCATAGCATTATCCCTTCACAGCCCCAACAGCATTTCTTCCACCGCATGGACGGTATGTTCCGTGCTGAAGCTCTTCCCTCGCTCAATGGCTTTTTCTTTGTAGTAGGCCAGCTTGTCTGGGTGATCAAGTAAGTCTTTGATTCCCTGATACAGCGCCTCTTCGCTGTTTTCGGTCACAACACCCCATTCGTTTTGTTCACCCAGCATCTCCTTCATGCCGGAGACTTCAACGGTACAGACCGGCGTTCCAACGATCAGTGCCTCGGTTGCGGCGGTAGAAAAGCCCTCTGACAGCGAACAACACACAAACAGATCGGTCCTTGCGACGTATTTATACGGGTTTGTTTGGTAGCCCAAAAAGGTGAACGAGTCCGCCAAACCGTTTTCATCAATATACGCTTGGATTTTCTTCTGCTCCTCACCGTTGCCCAAAATATAACAGTGAACGGGATAGCCCTCGTCACGCAGGCGCTTATGGATGCGTGCTAAGCGGTCAAATCCTTTTACCGATACGACCTTACCTACACCGCATATCGCAAATTCATCCGATTTAAAAATGCTGCCAATCAATTCTTCCCGACTCTGCCGAATAATAGTCTCAGAATCATTTATGTTGTACAAGACATAAGGTTTTTCTACAGCACATAGTCTCGTAAATGCATTCATGACTTCATTTGATACAAAGCAAACGGTGTTCATTTTTTTGTAGCTATTTGCAGCTTCTTTGCTGTTTCGAAAGCCAATTGAGAAATCACTCCTGTTATGCGTCGTGCAGTGCACCCACGATACCAACTTTGTAGTTTTGGCTTGGCAGCCACTGATGATGCGTACAGACGGCCCCTCCAAATACGATATTTCGATATCGAACTTTTCTTTGATGAAAAGCCTGTGGAGCTGCTTTGGCGACAACAATTTCATGATATGGCTATTACCGCGAAACGTGTGTTGGAACACACTTTGGTAATGAATATCAGCTTTCAAAAACTGTTCATTCACCCCTCCGCCAAACAGCGACATCACCGTAATGTCAAACTTTGATCGGTCCATGTTATTGACCAGATTGACCAGCACCTTCTCTGCGCCGCCTTGGCCAAGATCATGGATGAGAAAAAGAATTTTCAACATGACACCCTTCTCCTGATATACCCCGTCAGTGCCCATCCAGCCGGTGTACACAGCACTGTTAGCAGCTTGCGGGGGGATTCCTTGATGTAGTGCCGGTTTCCGGCGAGCTGGCTGCTGGAGCAGTAGTGGATGCAGTCCATAACCAGCCGCTTGAAGGACTCCGGGTACTGCATCTTGACCGTCCGCCAGAAGGCAAACCCCTTCGGATTTTTCAGGTACTGCCGGAACATATTATTGCTGGAGCCGTCCGGCTGATACTCCACGTTGCACAGGATATCGTCCAGCACAGCCAGCTTATAATTCTGATCGATCAGGAGATATTTGTAAGACAAGCTGACATACTTCTCGCCCTCGAACAGAGGGTACTCCGGATAAGCGTTGATCACATCCGTGCGGTAGACCAGCTTTTTGTCGCCCGCCCCCCCGGCAGCGTAGTAACCGGAAATGGTTGTCTCCGTCATATTGACCGGAAAGCCTTTTCCAATAACATTCCCGGCGAAATCAGCGTCAAGCCCGACAAGACCAGCATAGCCTTTATCTTTGACCTCCGCCCATTTGCTCAGGATCTTCTCCACCGCGCCGTCTGCCAGCATATCGTCCGAGTCAATGCAGGTGTTCAGCTCTGTATGAATATTGGCGTAGGCAGCATTGTGAGCTGTATGCATACCGCCATTTTCCTTGTAGATGTATTGAATCTCAAACCCGTTATCGCGGCTCTGCCACTGCTGCACCAGCGCGGCTGTGTTATCCGTGGAACCATCGTCCACAACGAGCCAGATAAAGTCCTTGCAGCTTTGGCGGCAAAGGCTCTCATAGGTGCGCGGCAGCGTATGGGCGCGATTGTAGGCGGGGGTAAAAATCGTAAGGATAGTAGTCACGTTATCCATGTTTTTTCACTGCGTCCTCATAAAAATGTTGTAGCCATAATGTAGTGGTTCTGATATCATAGCCAGCCTGTTGAATTTCTGCCGTTGTATCATGGCGAGGTTCATCTTTACGAGAAAGGATCCATTTCGCCCACGCCAAGGCTCCATCTCTAAGCGGACGCCGCTGTATCAATTTTGTTAGTATCGCTTCTTGAGATACCGAATCAGAAACACAGCACGGAAGGCCTGACGCTTGCGCTTCAATCAAGACAATGCCCAATCCTTCATACAATGACGGAAAGGCAAAAACATCCATAGCTTGATAGAACTCCTGCACATTGGTTTGAACACCGGCGAATATCACGTTTTGGGTCAGGTTATGCTCGAAAACCATATTCTCAATTTTACTGCGGAGTTCTCCATCTCCAACCAGCAACAACACAGCATTTGGAAAGTCTCGAACGATTTGTTCAAACACCTCAATCAAAAAGCGGTGATTTTTTTGCTCTGCAAATCTTCCAATATGGCCTATTACAAATGCATCTTTGTCAATAGCATATTTTTTGCGGATATATTCTCTATTTGATGCCGAAATGAAAAACTGCTGCAAGTCAATGGCGTTTTTTAGCACCTGGCACAATTGATGATTCTCTGAAATCTTTCTCCCAAAGCGGTCGCGCGCGGCCTCTGCTGAACAGGCAAAAAAGTGGTCTGCGACAAATCGCGTTGGAAAGGAATAAACAGCATAGGCAACTTGTTGCAATGACCTATTCGCATTTGTATTGTGGCTATGCGCGATGGTATATACCCCATATTTCTTCGCAATCGCCAGATAAATCGCAGCCGTACTCCCTAAATGCCCATGCACAATAGGATATTCTTTTGAATGCGCTTGGAAAAACTCATTCCACCACTTGACATAGGTAAAGTGATTTTTCCCATTGTAATGCGGGCACCGATAAATTCTTCCGCCAAGGCTGATAATTTCCTCATCGAATATAGCTGGTTCGCTGCTGTTTTCCACAAAGTCAAACTGCACCTTACTGCGGTCAATATGACGGTAGAGATTCATAATCATTGTCTCTGCTCCACCGCGATTCATAATACCGATAACATGCAGCACTCGGATCGGTTTATCCATACCTTTGCCTCTTATCCTTGCATAAGCTCCTCATAATTGTGTTCGAAATCAATCAAGATCGGATGATGCTTCCATACCCGCTCTTCCTCTGGCGGAAGCTGCATATAATCGCCATACTCTATACGCAGCATCGTATCTGGGTCCGCAGCACACATATATTGTTTTCCGTTAAACTCTATCGCTTTCAGGTTTTCAAACAAATTTGCAGGATAAAGTTTGCGGCTGCACCCGATGGTGTTTGGAAATACATATTGCAGGGTCGCATTGCCGTTCCATCTGCGAATTGATTTTTCAGCACGCTCGCGTCTTATAATGTATTTTTCCTTTGGCGCTTTAAGTAAGATACTTTCAGCTTTTCCAATCAATCCGCCGGAACCACTTGTATGCCCTCGACTGTACAGCAGGTTCACAGCGCAGGCAATGTATTGAACGGTTTTCCCCAACTTGCTGGGGGCAACTCGATCGCCGGGAAAAATATCAACGAATATCCCCTTGTGATAGTGCTATTCCCGCTCAGATTCGTCCTGCAAAAACGTCGTATGATCTTTCCTGATTTTGGTGAAATTTTGTGTAAAATCCGGATTTGTTCGTGTGTTTTGCAGAATATACCCCTTTGGTGCAGCTTCATTCCAGATGGCAAGAAGCTTTTCATAGTCCTCCCGCGGCATCATCAAGTCAATATCATCGTCCCACGGGATAAAGCCCTTATGCCGCACAGCGCCGATCAACGTACCATATGCCAGAGAATACCGCAGCCCATACTCTGTACAGACTCGATGGATCACATCCAATATCTCCTGCTCGGTCGTCCAGATCTGCCGCTGGAGCTGATCTGGTATTTGCTTCATGCCTGTGTGTCCTTTCTCTCCTGTAAGTAGCCGGACGCATCCCTGAAGAAGCTCGCTACGATAATGAGGATGATAATTCCAATGGGAAATGCCGCGATGATTGATACAGATTGCAGACTGTGCATGGAATTCTCAGAGAATATCAACGCTATAGGCAGAAGAATGAATACCACAGCCCAGAAGGTGCGGACTCTTTTATCCGGCTCTTGCTCCGGCTTCAACCTCTTGTACGAATAGCTCGAAACAACCATTGTCAGCGCATCAAACGTGGTGGAGTAGAAGGCAATCATTGTAACCGCCAGCAGAATCAGGCCGACCTCCGTTAGCGGAAGCGTATCAAAGATCTTCATAATTGCCTCGGAATAGTCCCCGCCCGCTGCGACAAAGCCCGTAATATCAAGGCCGTGTTTAAGCTGCTGCGCAAGGCCGTAATTTCCAAGGATAATGAACGAGGTAAACGTCCCTGCAAGCCCCCAGCCGTAGCCGCCGAGAATGGTATTGCGGATCGTGCGTCCCTTGCTGATCACGCCAATAAAGAACGGTGTCGCAACGCACCAGACCATCCAATATGCCCAGTAATAGATCGTCCAATTTTGCGGGAAACTCGTTTCCCGCAACGGATCCATCCATGTTGACAGGCCGATAAAATTCTGGACAAGATTGCCTATGGCAGAAAAGCCTGTTTCAAGAATATACCGGGTTTCACCGCCGCCGAACAGGACATAGGCCAGCAGTGCAAAGAAGCAATAGCTGCAAATGGCGGCCAGCTTCGCGATTCCTTTCATGCCGAACCAGACCGTAAAGGTGTAGACTGCCGCGATCATCAAAAGGATTGCTATCGTTAACCCGATGCTGTCCTGCAGGCCAAACACATGGCTGATTGCTCTGGAAAGCAGCGGCGTTGCGAGAGAAAACGTCGTCGCTGTGCCCGCAATCAGCGCAAAAATCGCAGTCAGGTCGATCAAACGCCCCAAAACTCCATCTACCCGGCTTCCCAGCAGGGGGCGGCAGGCTTCAGAGAATTTCTGCTTATCACGGCCGCGGATATGGATCATAAAGCCGAATGCAACCGCGAGCACGATATAAAAGCCCCACGCGATAGGTCCCCAGTGGAAAAGCGGGTAAGTGGACGCCCATTTCTGCATGCCGCCCATCATTTCCACCTGCGATTCATTGGCATACAGCGCCCACTCGCACAGCGAATAAAACAGAATATCCGCAGCCATGGTGGATGTAAAAATCATAGTGCCCCACTGAAAAGAGCGATATTGCGGCTTCTCACAGTCGCCAAGCTTGATCTTGCCGAATTTGGAAAAGGCTATGTAAAGCGTACAGCCTACGATGCCAACGCCGAGCAGTGCATAGTAGAGGCCAAAGTCATCCCCCAGAAAGCCGCGCACCACGCTAAGGACGAGCTTGGAGCCTTCCGGAAAAATCATAAACAGCGCACATACCGTCAGTACGATTGCCAGCGGCACCAGCATAGATACCCAGTCAAGCTCTTTTTTCAGTGTGTTTTTCTTCATATCTCAATTAACCCTTCCTCTATATGATGAATCCGCCTCGCAAAGCTCTGTGAAGCTGTCAATTTCGCGCAGATCTTCCGCTGAAATGGGGTAAACGCCGAACTGGTACTCATCAGGGTGGCAAAACATTGCAACATCATCCCAGTAAATGCTCCGATTTTCGTTTTGCACAAATTCCAGTTCCAAGTGCTTTCTGAGCCGCTGCCCATCTTCTGCTGTCCAGCGTGACACGCTGAAGAGTTGCCAGCCGTGATCGCCGCCTGTGTGGCTGCATTTTGTAACGATCCCATTTTTAACCGTCAACAGCCATTCGTTTGTAGCTCTGTCTGTCCAGGCGCAGCTATACCCGGAGCGGGTAAATTCCCGGTGAAGGATCGCCGGGTTGCGGATGATCTGATCGCCGTCCAAAATAATCGCGTTGTTCAGGTATTCACGCGCGACATAGAGGGACGCGATGTTATTGCACTCCGCGTACCATGGATTTTCTATCAGCGTAATGCCGTTGTACTTCTTCGCCCATTCATAGAATTGCTCTTTTAGGTATCCGACCACGACATAAATCTCGTGGATTTCATTCTCGTGAAGCGCCGCGATGATCGTATCGATCATGCACACGCCATTTACTGTGACCAACGGTTTGGGAGTCGTCAGGGTCACAGGGCGCAGCCGCTGGCCGATGCCCGCAGCCATAATGATTGCACGTTCTACAATATGTTCAGACATAATCTCTGCCAAATGCCTCCCTGTATTCCTTGAAAAAGATTTTGGTATACTCTCTCGCGTAATCATACTGTCGCTGTGCATAAGCGCCGAACTCCACACCGCAATGACGCTTGAACTCGCACCAGTTGCTCCACACAAGGCCACTGACAGCAATATAGCAATATATCTTCAGGCGGGTGGCTTTATCGCAGCCATCAGAGAAATACAGGTCTATCAGTTTCTCAGCTGAGTCTCTATCGTACATTGCATAGATAATAAACATTGCGACGTCCAAGTGCGGGTCCTGCATACCAGCATACTCCCAGTCGGTGAGCTTAATCTCCTCGCTTCCATCTTTTCCAGTCACAAACAGGAAGTTATCCGGAACAGCATCGATATGACAGAGCTGGATGCTCTTTGGCTGTGCGTCAATATAGCCTTTCAAGCTAAGGACAGTCTGCTTCGTTTTATCATAATCCGCGTAAACGGAAGGCGCACCATTCCAAAGGCTCTCATAGAAAGCGAGACGTTCCCAAAGATCGAAGCTATGAGAAACGTGCAGCTTCTGCGCATGGAATCTTTTTAATGCTGATAAACAACGCTCAACTTCTTCCCAGTTACTGCTGTCACAGACGTGGGCATCCGTTAAATAGGCCGCAATTTTAATTCCTGTTTTTGGATCAAAATAATAAACGTCCTCGCTGATTCCCAGAGATGAAATTGCATTATATACCGCGTGCTCTTGTTTGCGGTTAATCAGGCGATCCGTGCCCTCTCCCGGAATGCGGATAATATATCGCTTATCGTCCATGCAGAACGAATAGGAACGGTTGGTCATTCCGCTTTTCATTGCCCGGAGACTCTTAACCTTCTCAGCGCGGCAAAACCCACAGGATTCAATTATTTGAGGAACATCCGAGACCATCATAACCCTAACCTCCAAAAAGACTTGTGATAAACTGCCACAGTGTGATAGATGAGTATCCGCTGCCAAATCCTTTCGATACGCCAAATTCGTACAGAAAATAGATGAAATACAGCACAGCTGCGCAAGCTGTAACATATTGCGCGGAACGCTTGGTGAACAGCTTCTTTATCATCCACGGAAGCGTGATCGCCGTGGCAATCTCAAAATATGCTGCCATTCGCGCAAACAGATTTGCCGCCTGAACCAGGCCGATCATCAAAATAAATGCGCTGATGAGGCTCATGTTAGCAAACAGATTTTCCGCCCTTGTCGAGTTTGAAAAAAGCCTCTTACGAAACACTAATGTGAGCAACGCAGGCACCCAGTAAACAGCAACGCGCAGAACGTTGATGGCGTTATTATCAAACACCTCGATCTCTGCCACCAATGCTCCCATAGACTGCGCATATTCCATAAACGCACCAAGGGTTGCATCGTAAGTCGCCATTGCAAAAAGGGCAGCTCCGAAAAATGCAATGGTAACTTTCCCCCACGGCTTTCCAAAAAGCAGCGGCACAATTGCAAACATGAATGCATGGGTATGAAATAGAACCGCAACGAACACCAGCAGGTAAAATCTCACATATTTCTTGTCTATTGCATACGGCAATGCCAAAAGCAGAAAAAACATTGCAAAGCATTGCTTTAGTGCCGCAATATACATGACATATGTACCGATAGAGAAAAAAACAAGCAGTGAAAGCGCAAGGCTGACAGAGTATTTCTTACAAAGCTTAACAACCGCAAAACTGCTGAGGAATGCTGGGAAAAAGAAGTAAATATGATAGTTAGTCGTGATATCACGCATAGCATCACGATACAATTCCGAAAGAGGATTACCCGTCCAGTCCAAAAGACCGTTTCTTGCAAAATAGTCTGCGACAGACTCTGAGTCCATAAAGTGGGCGATATATGTTCCCGTATCGTTATAGCTTGTCCGTAGGAACGAAAAGCATGTCATCCACACGATCGCGGCAATCATAAACACGTCCGCTTTGCGCAGCATGAAGTGGCAACGCCCAGTCTGGGGGCCCTCCAACTGCATGGACGTGGGATAATAAACCTGAGACAGATACATCAGAAAGACGCAGCCCCAATAGAGCAAAATCAGCTGCCGCATGCTCAGCTCCTCACTGCCGCAGGCAGGCCGAGGCCATCCAGCGTCTTTGCCACCACAAGCTGTTTATCAAACTTACGCTCAACGAGCGCGCGTCCGCTCTGCCCCATCTGCACCTGCCGGTCAAAGGATTGCTGCGCGAAATCACGCATGGCTTGGGTCAGGCCCTCTGCATCCTGCGCCGGGCACAGATACCCGCTGACGCCATCCTCCACTGCTTCACGGCAGCCGGGGATATCGCTGGTGATCAGGGCGCGGCCTGTGGCGGCACCCTCCAGCAGCACGTTGGACATGCCCTCATGATAGGACGGCAGCACCACACAGTCCGCCGCCTCATAAAACGGATGCACATCCGTCTGGAACCCATGAAAACGCACGATACCATCGGCAACCAGCTGATCCACCTGCTCTCTGTAGGCGTCCTCATAAAAGCCCACCACATCGAAGGCGACCTCCTCACCAAATTCCGCTTTCAGCGTTCTGGCCGCAGAGAAAAACTCGTCCACGCCTTTTTCCTTCATAATGCGCCCCACAAACAGGAAGCTGCACACGCCGTCATCCCCCATGGGAACGCAGGGATACTCGTCCAGATTGATGCCCGCACCGGGCAGCACCCTTACCTGCCGGTGGGAGATGATCTTTTTATTCAGAAAGAACTGCGCGTTCTCCTCATTCTTGAAAAACGCCGTCTTTGCCTTGCGCAGAGCGCTGCGATACATCACCGACACCACAGACGACAGCACCGGCTTTTCAAACGCCGTGCCCAGTCCCTGCACGTTGGCGACGTATGGGATACCCTTGGCCTTGCAGGCTGTGCCCATATAGATATTGGGCTTGATGGAATAGGTAACGACCATGTCCGGCTGAAGCTCGTCCAGCATCTGCCGGTACGTCTTCAGCAGCTTCATATCCTTGAAGGGGTTGATGCTGCGGCGGTCAATATCCGTCTCGATGCAGCGCAGCCCCATGGCCTGCAGATCGTCCTCATGCCCCACAAAGGGCGTGCTGAGAATGACCTCGTGCTCCTGCATCAACGCCTCCACCAGCTCCTTGCGGAAGCGGTAGAACATATAGGAATGGTTGGTTGCGATCAGAATCTTCATTTCTTGTTCTCCATCCTGTGCAGCTCCCCGGTGCCGCCCTCTACCACACCGTCTCCGCTCAATGCGGAAATGGCCGTTCCGAAGAAGCAGCGGCAATCAAAGCTGAAGCTCATACGCTGCACATACTCGCCGTCTAGACGCGCCTTGTCAGAAATCTCCAGCTCATCCCGGCCGCAGATCTGCGCCCAGCCGGACAGGCCCGGCTTTACATCGTTGGCACCGTACTTGTCGCGCTCGGCCAGCAGGTCCTCCTGATTCCAGAGGGCCGGGCGCGGGCCGATGACGCTCATATCACCCCGCAGGATGTTCCAGAGCTGCGGAATCTCATCCAGCGATGTCTTGCGCAGGAATTTTCCCACCCGTGTGATGTACTGCTCCGGATTCTCCAGAAGATGCGTGGGCATATCGTGTGGCGTGGACATCTTCATGCTGCGGAATTTATAGAGCTGAAAATATTTTTTGTGGATGCCCACGCGCTTCTGTGAGAAAAACACCGGGCCGGGATCGTCGATCTCGATGGCAATCATGATGAGCATGTACAGCCACGAGGCCAGGATCAGACCGACCAGTGACAAAATCACGTCAATGATGCGCTTCACATATCGTCTGTACATGTAATTCGGTTCCTATCAGTCTTGCAGGGTATCATTCCCCCGGCAAGGACAATTTAAAATCTCTTACAAATAGTCATATTCCGCGATCTGCTATGCGAGATATGACTATTTGGCTATTTAATTATACAGCAAACAATGCAGTTACGCAATGGCATTCAGTAAAAATCTGTATGCCAATTTCCGTGTGAAAATCCAGGAAATCATCGTGGAAATGGCGGCCTGAGAGGCTTCAAAATCACAAAAAAGCGTCATTGCAAAGATGTCGTTAAGTTCGCGTGCGATTCCCCGGATCCACGGCGATTTTGCAAAAATCAGGCAGGGTTTGGGAGCATCCCAAAAGTCGAAATGTGCAGTCTGCCCGCAGGGCTGAAACGCGCATTTTGACCGTGTGTCCGGACACCGGATGTGCTTGCTATAGGTGTGGAACATGGCGGAAACACCGGCCGCGCAAAAAAGCATCCCCAGCGCATAGTAGATCACGCGCAGCCAGACGCTGCCCGCCGGAAGCGCGGCGCCAAGCAGCATGAAAGCGTCCAGCACAAAGCCGTAGACGACCGCCGTGACAAAGGAGAAGAGATATGACACGCGGAAGCGCAGCAGCAGGCACATGACGAGCAGCAGCACAGCCTGCAAGCAGTATTCCGCCATGCCGAAGGTGACGAAGCTCCACACGGGAGACAGCCAACGGTAAAGAAGGTATGCAGGCGCGACCACCATGGAAACGCCGAAGTCGGCCTTTTCCATCAGGACAACGCCCCGCGCGACAAATACGATGCCGAATACATAGGCAAGCTCCGTGCTGAATGTTCTCTTCATTTTTGATCCTCCAGACAAAAAATGAGCCTTCTCCGTTTGGTATAGAAACGGAAAAAGCTCATTTATGTTGTACCACGCCTGTCAAGCGGCGCAGAACTTTGGCAGCGCTATGCCTCATCCTCCGCCAGCATCCGGTATCCGACGCCAAGCTCATTGATGATGTAGCGCTTTTCACCGGGCGTCACGCCCATTTTCTTACGGATGTTCTTCATGTTGACTTGCAGCTTCTTGACGCTGCCATAGTCTGAATACCCCCAGACCGCCCGAATGATGGCGGCATACGTCAGCACCTTTCCCGCATGGACGGAGAGAAACGCCATGATGTTGTACTCCGTCTGAGTCAGGTCGATCTCTTCTTTGCCAACAAAGACCTGCCGCGTATCATAGTCGATCAGCAGATCCTGAAGGCGGAATTTTCCGCCGGGGGAACGTTCCTCTTCTTTGCTGTGCCGATGGCTGCGGAGAACGGCGCGGATACGGGCCAGCAGTTCCTCCGTCCCAAAGGGCTTGGTAATATAATCATTCGCCCCCAGATCCAGCGCCTCCACCTTGTCCCGCTCGTTGGAGCGGGCGGAGAGCACAATGATGGGCACGGTGTCCGATTCCCGGACTTTCTGAATCAAGTCCAAACCATCCCGATCCGGCAGGCCGAGATCCAGAACGATGAGATCCGGACGATGGGAGGCGTACATCATTATGCCGAGCGCACAGGTCTCCGCGCAGAGCACCTGATAGTCACTGGTTTCCAGATTGGCTTTGATAAAGCTTCGGATGTTGGCCTCGTCCTCTACGATCAGGATCTTGTACTTGTTATTGCCCATCGTCCTCACCCCCTCTTTCCAGCGCAAAGCGGAATACCGCACCGCCGCCCTTCCTGTTTTCCGCGGTAATGTCACTGCCGTGCGCTTTGACGATGGCAGCGCATACAGATAGTCCGATCCCCATATTGCGGCGCGTCCCGTCCACCGGCGCGGCGGACTTTTCATAGCTTCCGCTGAAAATCTTTTGAAGCGCATCCTCCGGAATGCCGCAGCCGTTGTCGGCGACCTCAAATACCGCCTTGTCCCCCGCAAGGGAAACGGAAAGTATCAGTTCCGTCATGCCTTTTGCGTGGAACACGGCGTTTTCCAGAAGATTCAGCAGCACCTGCTCGATGAGAAGCGAGTCCATGGGAATATCCACAAACTCGTCCGGTATCTGCGTGATGACCTTCTGATTCGGATGCTTTTTGGAAAACTTCATGAGAACCGAGTCGATCAGTTCATCCAGAACGGTGGGGATTTTCACGACCTCCACCTTCGTACCGTCGATCCTTGTGACGGACAGGAGATTTTCGACCATGCGGATGAGCCACTCGCTGTCCTCCTGAATTTCTCCCAACAGCTTGAGCTGCTGCTCCTTCGGCAGCGCATCATACTTGGAGATCAGCGTGGAGGATGACCCGTATATGGAGGTGAGGGGCGTGCGCAGGTCATGGGAGATCGCCCGCAGCAGATTGCCGCGCATTCTCTCCTTTTCATTTTCTGAGCGCAGCCTCTCCTGATCGCGGATGCGAATGTTCAGCGTACTGGTGGAAACGGCGACGATGAGCATGATGACAGCGGATAAGATGCTTTCCTCTACGAAAGAGTCAAAGGCATAGTACGGATAGGTGAAGGCGAAATTCACCGCAAACACACTGACGATAGCCGAAGTGATGCCATAGCAATACCCATGCGTTTTCAGCGAGATCAAAAATACGCCGAACACAAAGATCATGGGCACCAGCGTCTGCGTGGTAAAGAGCTTCTGAATCAGCAAATTGACGGCAAAAGCGCTGAAAAAGACGATGAGCGAAAATAAAATATCCTTTTGTCGTTGGCGGCTTTTCATGGCAATCTCTCCAAAGGTGCTTTTTAACATCTTTATTATACTCCATGAAAAGAAGCGCTTCAAGACTTCTCACAGGGGGATATTGCGCCGCACTTGTTTCTTTACCGAATCTACACCGGAGAAATGCTATGATATAAGCACACAGCAAAAAGGAGGAAGAATTTCGTGGAAAACGACAGTAGCGACGATAACGGTAACAGCTCCTATATGTTCTGTTCATGTGTGGCATATCTACGCCCTTTGCTGCGGTATCGGGTATAGGCGTGCCTTTTTTTGCTTGGTACGATAATACGAACAGAACATAAAGGAGTTTGAAATGAATTATTTTGGAAGCATTTTCGCAATGGTGGTCTGCATTGCCATGTCCGCCTATTTCAGTGCCACAGAAACGGCGTTTTCATCCCTGAACAAGACCCGCCTCAAGGTGTTGGCGGACAACGGAAACAAGCGGGCAGCGCTGGCGCTCAAGCTGTCCGAAGATTATGACAAGCTGATCTCCACCATCCTGATCGGCAACAATATCGTCAATATCATGGTGGCGTCCATCGGCACACTTCTGTTCGTCGGACTTTACGGCGACATCGGCGCGACCGTTTCCACCATTGTGGTCACGGTCGTTGTCCTGATCTTTGGCGAGATCACCCCCAAAAGCGTTGCAAAGGACACGCCGGAGCGCTTTGCCATGTTCAGTGCGCCCTTTATCCGGCTCTGGATCTGGGTGCTGACCCCGCTGAATTTTCTCTTTTCCCAGTGGAAAAAGCTGGTTTCTCGCTTCTTCAAAACAAATGACGACGCAAAAATGTCCCACGAGGAACTGCTCCTTTTCATGGAGGACGTGGAGCAGGACGGCGGCATTGACGAAAATGAGGGTGAGCTGCTGCGCAACGCCCTTGAGTTCCGCGACCTGACGGCGGCGGAAATTCTGACGCATCGCATCGAATTGGAGGCCGTGGACATCGACGAGAGCCACGAGGAAATTGCCAGAGCCTTTACACAGTCCCGCTTCTCCCGTCTGCTGGTCTACCGGGATACCATCGATCAGATCGTCGGCGTTCTTCATCAGAAGGACTTCTATATCAACGGCAAGATGACGGATCAGCCCATTACGGCAATCATGACGGAACCGTTGTTCGTCTATCAGCACACGAAGATCCGCGACATTCTAAAAATGCTCCAGCATCAGAAGTCCCATGTCGCCGTCGTTGTAGACGATTTTGGCGGCACGCTCGGTATTGTTACGATGGAGGATATTCTGGAAGAACTGGTTGGTGAAATTTGGGACGAACACGACGAAGTGGAAGAAGATTTTGAAAAGCTGGACGAGAATACCTACCGTGTGGACTGCTCCGTCAGCTTGGAGGATTTTATGGAATTCTTTGACGTCAAGCTGGACTCGGACAGCGTTTCCGTTGGCGGCTGGGTCATGGAGCAACTCAATAGAGTCCCCATCAAGGGAGACTCCTTCACCGCACAAAATTTGGAGATCACGGTCTCCGGGCTGAGCGCGCATCGGGTGTCCTCTGTCACAGTCAGGCAATGCGGCGTGTGTTTGGCCTGCGCACAATAAATCTATCGCGCAATTCACAAGGAGTGAGGATGATGTCAGAAGAAATGGTTTGCAGAAAGCATCGTCTTTCGTCTTTTCAAATCATCATATTGGGCTTTGCAGGGGTAATCCTGCTGGGCGCGCTGCTGCTGATGTTGCCAATTTCTGCGACAGCTCGGTGTGTAACGCCGTTTCATGAGGCACTGTTCACCGCGACCTCCGCTGTTTGTGTAACGGGTCTTGTGGTGCAGGATACCGGCAGCTATTGGTCGGTCTTTGGGCAGGCTGTAATCCTGACGCTGATTCAGATAGGCGGGCTTGGTGTTGTCACCGTGGCGGCATCGTTTGCGCTGCTGTCCGGGCGAAGGATCTCTCTGATGCAGCGCAGCACCATGCAGGACGCCATCTCAGCGCCGAGGGTCGGAGGGATCGTCCGGCTGACACGGTTCATCCTGCGGGGAACATTTCTGATCGAACTGATCGGCGCGCTTGCCATGCTGCCGGTGTTTTGCCGGGACTACGGATGGCGCGGGATCTGGATGGCGGTATTTCACTCCATCTCCGCCTTTTGCAACGCGGGGTTTGACATTCTGGGAACGAACAACAACTTGTATCCGTCCCTTACCGGTTATGTCCAAAATCCGGTGATCAATATCACGATCATGCTGCTGATCATAACCGGCGGCATCGGTTTCTTGACGTGGGATGACATTTGCGAAAACAAGCTGCACTTCCACCGTTATCGAATGCAGAGCAAGGTGATTCTTGTCACGACACTTGCACTAATCGTCCTTCCGGCGCTGTTTTTCTTCTTTGTGGACTTTGATGCCCTTCCCCTCAGAGAGCGGGTTCAGGCAGCCCTGTTCCAATCGGTCACGCCGAGAACGGCGGGCTTCAACACAGTCGATCTACCCGCCATGTCCGGCGCATCGCTGGGCGTGATGATCCTTCTGATGCTCATCGGCGGTTCTCCCGGCTCCACGGCAGGCGGCATGAAAACCACAACGCTGGCTGTTCTGCTTGCCAATGCTGCTGCGAGCTTCCGGCAGCGGGACAGCGCTCAATTCTTTGGGCGCAGAGTCGATTGCAGTGCCGTCAAAACCGCCGCGACCATTCTGACGATGTACCTTGCGCTGTTCTTTGGGGGAGCCGTCTTTATCAGCGTATATGAGAATCTTCCGCTGTCCCCCTGCCTATATGAAACCGCGTCGGCGGTGGGCACCGTGGGACTGACTCTGGGTATTACGCCGCAGCTGCACATTCCCTCGCAGGCGGTATTGATCGCGCTGATGTACCTGGGGAGGGTTGGCGGGCTTACGCTCATTTACGCGGCGGTGTCCAGCAAGAAAACCGGCAGCGCAAAGCTGCCGCAGGAAAGCATCACGATTGGATAAGCAAAGGAGTTGTCTATCCCATGAAAAATGTTTTATTGATTGGAGCAGGCCGCTTTGGGCGGCATATCGCCATGCAGCTCTCTCCACTGGGGCATCAGGTCATGGCAGTCGATACCAACGAGGAGCGGATCAACGATGTGCTTCCGTTTGTCACCAACGCACAGATCGGTGACAGCACCAATGCGGAGTTCCTGCGTTCGCTCGGCATCGGGAATTTTGACGTTTGCTTTGTGACCATCAGCGGCAACTTCCAGAACTCGCTGGAAACCACCTCGCTGCTGAAAGAGCTGGGCGCAAAATACGTGGTATCCCGCGCCGAACGCGACGTGCAGGCGAAGTTTCTGCTCCGCAACGGCGCAGATAACGTGGTCTATCCCGAAAAGCAGATGGCAAAATGGGCAGCGATTCGATTCACTGCCGACCATATTTTTGACTATATAGAGATCGACGAGCAGCACGCCATCTTTGAAGTTCAGGTGCCAGAGGCGTGGGTCGGGAAAAGCGTTGGAGAACTGGATGTTCGCCGAAAGTTCGGCATCAATATCCTCGGCATCAAGCGTGCAGGAAAAACGGATGTTTCCGTTACGCCGGACACTGTATTGTCCGATGACATAACGATTCTGGCAATGGGTGAGTATAAAGCGCTGCAAAAGTGCTTTCGGATTTGAATGGGCCTGTGCACAATAGTGGAAAGGAAGAAACATGGCGAAGAAACCGCAAAACACAGCCGGTAACAGAAATGAGGATTCCGCGCCGCAGGAACGCAAATGGCCGGACAAGGCGATTATTCGTTACATTATCCGCGCATTGGTGCTGCTGATTGTATTTGCGTGGGCACTGGTAAACCTTGACGCTGTTTTGCGTTTTCTTGGCAAGGTGCTTGCGCTGTTCACTCCGTTTCTGATCGGCGGCGCGATTGCTTTTTTGATCAACGTAGTCCTTCGACCGTTGGAATGCTGCTGGAACAAGGTGTGCCGAAGGGCTCCTGAAAAGCTGACCCGCCCTGTGTGCCTGAGCGCAAGCACCGTGCTCGTTCTTGGGATTCTGTTTGCCGTGGTGTTTATGATGATCCCCAGCCTGCGGGAGTCCGGCGACGAGTTTATTCAAAACATTCCGGCCTATGTGGAGGAAATCGGGCGGTGGTGGACAGGCGTTGTCCGGTTTGCTGCAAAATATAACATTGTCCTGCCCGAATACGCCATAGACTCCGACCTGTTGATCGAGAAGGTCACCGCCTTGATCAGCGATGAGGGAAGCGGCATCCTCACCGTGACGTGGGGCGCGGCAACCTCTGTCCTGTCGGCTTTGGTGGATGTTCTCTTGGGACTTGTCTTTGCGCTGTATCTGCTTGCAAAGAAGGAAGTCGTCGCGGCACATTTGAAAAAACTCATTGTAACAGTCCTTCCGCAAAAGAAGGCACAGCGGCTTCTGAGTATTGCCTCTCTGACCAACCAGACCTTCACAAATCTTGTCAGCGGACAGCTTACCGAAGCGGTCATCATCGGCGTTCTGTGCTTCTTTGGAATGCTGATCCTTGGGATTCCGTATGCTGGTGCGGTCTCTGCGTTTGTGGCCGTTACTGCGCTGGTACCGATTTTTGGCGCATGGATTGGCGGCGGTCTTGGCGCGTTTTTGATCCTGCTGGCAGAACCCGGCAAGGCTCTGTGGTTCATTCTCTTTCTGCTCATTTTGCAGCAGGTGGAGGGCAATCTGATTTATCCCAAGGTGGTCGGCAAGTCCGTTGGGCTTCCCGGACTGCTTGTGCTGATGGCTGTTACAATCGGCGGCGAAGCATTCGGCGTCTTAGGGATGCTGTTCAGCGTACCCGTCTGTGCTGTGTTGTACAGTCTTTATCTGGAGTTCATGAAGAAAGCAAGCACCAACCACTGAATGATTCATGATCGGCTGCCTCCTGAATAAAAGGCTGCGAGCCAAATGCAAAGGGCTTGGGATTATCCCAAAATTGCCGCGTGTCCGGACACCGGATGTGCTTGCTATTCTATCAAATCCCAATATCCGCAGATCGTGATGTCCCCGCTTTTTCGAAAGCGGGGACATTTTTTCTTCTCTGATACTTAAAAAACGGCAGAGAAATGTCCGTTGTAAAGTAGAGGGGAAAGCGCCCGTGAGACAACAGTATGCTGAGAGCGCCCAACTGCCCCTTCGTCTTGTTCGTCGGGACGAAAAAGCTGGTGAAGCGCCGGGAGTTTGAAGAGTACATCAGTCAAAAGCTGGTGATCTGACGGCAAAAGATAATTTGTAAAAACAGCTTGAGAGAAAAGAACCTATCTGCTATAATTATGTTGTTGCAGTAGGCTCTTTTCTCTCTGCGGGAAAGGAGTATACAATGGGCAAAAACTTAAAAGGCAAAGAATGCGGCAAGGGTATCTGCCAAAGAAAGGACGGATTATATCACGCACGTTTTGTAGACAAAGCAGGAAAACGACATGAGAAATATTTCCAGACGATTCCCGAGGCGCGTAACTGGATCGAGCAGGCGAAATATGCCGACAAGCACGAAGATATGTTTTGTCCCTCAGACACGACGGTTGACGCATGGTTTTCATTTTGGATTGAGAACATTGTGGGCGATTTAGCACCGAATACCCTGCGAAATTATCGGGAGCGATATAAGCAGAATATCCAGCCCATCATCGGCAAAATGCTCCTTTCCGATGTGAAGCCCATGCACTGCAAAAAAGTGCTGCTTTCCATGGATGCGGATTATGCAGGGTCTACCATCCGGCAGACCTATATCACGATGGGAACCTTGCTCAAGGCTGCGAAGATGAACGATCTGATTTACAAGCACCCGATGGACGGCGTTCGCTACACAAAGCCGGTCCGAGCGCCGGACGACATTCACTTTTTGACGCGGGATGAGCAAATCAGATTTCTCGAAGTTGCGAAATGTTCCCACAACTACAATCAGTACGCGCTGATTCTTGAAACCGGCTTGCGTACCGGTGAGATGATCGGGCTGACGTGGGATGCGATTGACTTTGAAAAGCGCACGCTCACGGTCAACAAAACGTTGGAGTTTCGACACGGTGAACAGTATTGGCGTGCAGGTCCTCCCAAAACGCAGCACAGCTATCGTACCATCCCGTTGACGGATCGGGCCTATGAAATTCTGAAAGAAATCAAGGATAAGCGTCCTTGGCAAAAGGAATCTCCGCTGCTCTCGCAAACACTGGAATATATTGATCGGAGAACGGGGGCAATCTCTCGGCTGGTCATGCGCGATCTTGTCTTTATCAACTGGCGCACCGGGGAACCGGCGAAGAACAGTTCCTATGATACCCACTTATACCGGCTCTGTGATCAGGCGGGCATCGAGCATTTCTGCATGCACGCCCTGCGCCACACCTACGCCACACGAGCGATTGAATGCGGCGTGCAGCCCAAGGTTCTTCAAAAGCTGCTGGGTCACGCAAGTATAAAGACAACGATGCACCGTTACGTCCATGTCACATCCGAATCTTTGAATCAGGCTGTGCGGCAATTTGAATCAGGCAGGGTTTCCTAGCATATAAGTCCATGCGAAAATGGCGTAAAAATGGCGTAAGCCAAGTGTGCCAGATTCCGGAAGCCCTTGAAAATCAAGACTTTTTAAGGAGATAGAGAAAGCTATGAAATTAGGTATCGAGGGCGATTCACCTGATTCTATATCTCAATATTGCTCCATAAATGCCGATAATTCTTGATTACAGCGTATTTTCTGCACAAATATCCACTATATAACTTCATGTAATTCTATACTGTTCCACGCCAAAATGGTGTAAAAATGGTGTATGAAAAATTGGATTGCAGGCGCGGAAAAGACTCACTACTACTGCCCACAAAAAATCGAATATAAGCTCTGGGGAAGCGCACAACCATCGGCCTAACCGCTCAACGGATATGCCGATGGTTGTTTCATTTTCTGCTGCATTTCGGGGCGAATATGGAGAAAAATATCGCCAGTACGTCGCTTGGCTTTCCTTCCTATCTTGCCACTCCGCCTTGTGATAACGGCATTTCGTGTGCCAATAAAGGGTAGAATCTTACCTTTGCAAGGCTTTGCTTGAATAGCAAAGCCTTATCTGAAATCATTTGTCGAATTTTGTATTTTATCAGTTATAACTTATATTTTTGCAATTCCTCCATTGAGTTTCAATCGTAAATGTGATATACTGTGGCCAGCCACAGAAGGAGGGTCAAGTTTTATGATCAAACGCGAACTGTATATGAGCCGCATCCGTCCGTTTATCGGAACGGAGCTGATCAAGGTCATGACCGGTATCCGCCGCTGCGGAAAGTCGGTTATGTTGGAGCTGATTCAGCAGGAGCTTGCGGAGTCCGGCGTCAGCCGGGTGCAGTTTATCTCCATCAATTTTGAGGATATGAGCTATTCCCACCTGCAAACCGCGCAGGCGCTGCACGATGAAATCACCAAGCGCGCCAAGGAGATTGGCGGCAAGATCTACCTCTTTTTCGATGAGATTCAGGAGGTCAAGGGCTGGGAGAAGTGCATCAACTCTCTCCGCGTCTCGCTGGATTGCGACATCTACATCACCGGCTCCAATGCAAAGCTACTGTCCGGTGAGCTTGCGACCTATTTAGGTGGACGCTATGTGGAGTTTGTGATCTATCCGTTCTCCTTCGGAGAGTTCATGGAGCTATATCGCTCAATTGCGCCCGATACCTCCATCCAGCGGTGTTTCCCAAAGTACCTGCTCGCCGGAGGGATGCCCTATCTCGCAAATCTCCGCTATGCGGATGCGCCGTCCAAGCAATATCTTCACGATCTGTTCAACTCTGTCCAGCTCAAGGACATCGTGAAGCGGAATAAAATCCGGGATGTTGACTCGCTAGAACGGATCATTGCCTATGTGATCGCCAATGTGGGAACGACTTTCTCTGCGACCTCTCTTGCAAAGTTCCTGAAAAACGAGCAGCGCACCGTCGCCCCGGAAACAATTCTGAACTATATCAAATACTGCTGCGAGGCGTACCTGTTCTATCAGGTGAAGCGGGAGGACTTGCAGGGCAAACAGATCCTTGCCTCCAATGAGAAGTACTATATTGCCGATCACGGCATCCGCGAGGCGGTCTTTGGCGGCAATATGCGGGACATCAACCTCATTTTGGAAAACATCGTCTATCTTGAGCTGCTGCGCCGGGGTTATGAAGTGACTGTCGGCAGAACAGGCGATAAGGAAATTGATTTTGTATGCGACAAGCGCGGCGAAAAGCTGTACGTTCAGGTGTGCTATCTGCTCGCCTCCGACGAAACGGTCAACCGTGAGTTTGGCGCGTATGATAATATCCGCGACAACTTCCCGAAGTACGTTGTTTCGCTCGATGAGTTTGACATGAGCCGAAACGGGATCAAGCACCGGAATATCCGCGATTTTCTCTTAGCTGAGGAATGGAACTGAACAAAACCTCTCTAATTCTGGAACTTGAGTAAGCGCCATAAGGGCTTTTATAGCAGCGGCTCTTAGCAAGTCCGAGAATATTTTTCGAGCGTGTTACTTTTTCTGGAAACTCATTGCCGAGTTCGCCCTTATGCCTTAGTTTTCTTTGGCACTCGTAAAGAGTCAACATACACTAGGGTAGCATTTTGTCGGCTATTTGATTTTCTTGCCGTTGATTTGCTACACAAGTGAAAACGAACGACAACAGGCATGACCAACGTTGGTCACGCCTGTTGTTTTTACGTTTGATTAGTCTTTACTCAGATGTATTTGGCAATGATACCCTCCACATCTGCGATGTTGTAAGATACATCATTACACCACTCGCCATACTCACCCAAGCTGTTTACCGCGGCAACCCATTCGGACAGAGCTTTCCTCTTTTCTTTATCGCGGCGAGTTTCTTGTCCTTTTGTTTCAAGAATCAGGGTCTTTCCGTTATCCAATCGAATCAAGAAATCTGGGAGGTATTTTCGGACAACACCATCAAAGATATATAGAATTTCGAAACCGAGGTGATCGTTCTTTGCCCATGCAGTAACATGGGGATTCTTTTCAATCACATAACTCTCTGTAGCTTCCCATGCGCTGTCGAATACGCAATGGCTAATTTGTGATGTTTTGGTAATGCAGCACGGTTTGCTTGTAAACCAAGTAGGCATATCCGCTGTGGATCGGATTTTTTTGTTAGGGTCAAAAATAGGTGCGATTTTTTCCGTCTGCTCCAGTTTGATGAAACTCCACAGGTGCTGAACAATCTTGTTCATATTCATCATGTAGATAATTCGCTGACGCACGGGATCTGTATTAAAGAGCGGCGGATTGATTACAATGGCACCAGATTTTAGATATTCCTCCACAAGTCGGATGACCTGTCCCAACAGAGCAAACTTCGTTGCCTCATTTTGCCACGATGTTTTCATCAGATCGTAGACCTGTCCAGATGCTTCAAAAACAATGCGCTGCATACGCAGTTCCGCATCCAGTTTCTGTAGATCAATTTCGGTACACTTCGTCAGATCCGTTTTGCCGTCAATGATCGGAGCAAGGTCAGCTCTCAATCGGGTATCTGCTGCATTCAGTTCCAGCGTATCAATTTTGTCCAAATCTACTGTTAACTGTGGTTTGAACACACGATCCAATCGGATGATATTGGGCCAGCGAATCTCATATTCAGAGCGCTCTTTTAATGCCTCGACCTGAGTTTTGGGCGGAGTCGTTGGAGGCGTTCCTTGTTCATCCGATTCATGAGGCAAAAAGTTGAAGGGGATTCCGAAGATATTGACATATTCCGGCGTAAACATGTCACTGCCTTCAGCCAGATCATAGCTGGTCCGGCGAAGGCCACGACCAACAACCTGTTCGCAGAGAAGCTGGCTGGAAAACGCCCGCAATCCCAAAATATGTGTTACTGTTTTTGCATCCCATCCTTCCGATAGCATGCCTACAGAAATTACATTTCGAATTTGCTCGCCTCGTTTGCCTTTTTGGCCAACTGTGTCAACAGTCTCACGAAGAATTGCTGCTGCATCTGCTTTGCTGATTTTTTCTTCACTATCTTCGTCAGCAGTTGGCGCAACCACGTTTGTAGCCGCATCCATTGTCTTGGAGTCGATATGGATTGTTAAATTCGGATCGCAGAGTTCGGGAACGGGGATACGCCCATGGTCGAATGCATATTTGATACGTGCAGCAGTTTCCGTCCTGTTTGCTACAGTAATCATCACCGGAGGGACATCTGCACCAGCATCTTTCCATGCATAATACAGGGCCTGCCAATCCTTTCCCAGAAGGTAATACGCCTGCGTAAGCAAATCAGGTAAGGGTTCTTCCGGATCGGCAGCTCGATTGATATCATCCTTAACGGTTTCATCTGCATAGATGTGATATAACTTTGACCGAAAGCTTTCCGCATCCGGTGTTCCATCATCTCGTACAACAACGCGCGGTGTTTTTACCAGTCCGGACTCAATACCATCATTCAGTCCAAAGTCGCTGACGATCCATCCGAACAGGGCTTCTTCATCGTTCTTCTTCCCTGAAGGAGCAAAGGGCGTAGCCGAAAAGTCATAGCAAGAGAGAATCCCCCTGGTCTTGTGAATGCGATCCAGACCGCTGATCCAGATAGTGGCCTGCTGTTCTGCTTCCTTTTGTTCCTTGGTAAGCTTTGCCTTGTTTTCCGGGTTCTTGCGCCATGCGTGGTGGGCTTCTCTGCGGCGACGCATACGCTCAGCGGGAGTCTCAGCCTCAAACATAGACTGCTGGCCTTCTACTTGGCCTTCTAGTGCGTTGGAATATTCCTTCATGACCCGCGCAATAATACTGTGTGGTTTAATAGACTCGTGGATATGGATAGAGGAAGTCGGGACATCAAAACTCATACCCTCAGCCTTGCCTGCCCATTGCAGGGTCGGATCCAGATGCGGATCAAACTGATAGGTCTTCACCTTTTCCTCTGCCTTATCATGCTGTGCCATTCCAACAGGAGGATTGTTTGTACGCTTTTTATCATCGTGGGTATAGGCTTCCACGTCTCGCATTTTTACAGCTTCAGCATCTGTCAGTTGCTTCTTTGGACGAGCCATTTATTTGTCCTCCTTTTCCTTGGTTGGGAATAGTTCTGCATGCTTGGCGCGCAGATAGTCCACAGCAAAATTTGGATCATCACTCAGCTGGTGATTTAGTTTCTTGCGGAGATATTCATATTTGAGCTTGTTGTCCTGAATAATCTTCGACCATTCAAATACAGAAATAGAAATGTTTCCGGCATTGTAGTAATTACCATCACCAATAACTTGATTTTCGAGGGCACTTCGTACCCGCTGATCAAGGTCCTGACCAAGCAATATAAAATGCCATTTAGTGCGGTTTTTATCAAACATTGGATTATCTGCCACTGTCAGGGCATCGCGTTGACCCTTGCTTTTACTGGGACTTTTCCTTCTTCTACAAAAACGAGTTCTTTTTCGTCTTGCTTCTTGATTTGGCGTACAGGGTCTATCGTTGCACCGTCGTATTTGATGGTGATATCCGTATATGCCAGCAGATACGGAGCGAATGTTGTCAAAAGATCCGGCATAAATTCCATTGGATCAGCTATTTTGGAAATTGCGCCGATCTTATCATCGGCAATCCCGTGAATATGAACGATAGTTCCAGTATGCTTTGCATCTGTTTTTCCAGCAGTTTCGCTATAGTGGATATCCATGCGAGAACCTGCGTTAATGTGGACTTCGCTTGAATAGAGGTTGCCATCTTCATCTTTGAACACAGAAAGCCAATCGACAAAGTTTCCGGCAGCCATCGCTTTATAGCGACCCTGTCCGAGTTTGCCGTGATAAATTCGTCCTGCTGGGCTTTTTTCGGCAACACTTTTCCGAGAGAGTCCATATTTGCCGAAATATTCCTCGATGCAGTCAACCGGAATGCCGTGACCGTCATCTTTTACATAGATGTCAGACACGGTTTCTGCGCCGGGAAGACCGGCATATCCAAAAGTTACTTCAATGCTCTGAGCGTCTGCGTCGCAGGCATTCCAAATCAGTTCTTTGATGGCTTCACGGGGGGATCCCTTTATACTGCGTTCAAAATGCTCTTGCGTGATTTCGACACATATCGATTTATATGCCATAACACCTCTCCTTTTTCCAGAAGAAACAAACAAAAGGGTTTTGTCGTTGTTTGCCGAATCGACGATTAGGTTATAATAGGAGCAAGGTCAGAAAGCCTTGAAAACACTGGTGTTTCGCTGATTTTGTCCAACTTTCACAAGCAAAAAGTGAGCAAAGCTCTTTGACTGCGGTAAGCTGCAACCGCAACCGTGAAAGGAGGCAGCAGCATAAAACTGAATATCATCGGGAAGCCCCGGTATTGCACTGCGCATAGCAGAACAATACCGGGGCTTTTCTTTTTTCAATCTAAAAATGGAGGTCGTACAAAATGAATGCACCCGATAAAGCCGTGGCGTTTGAAGCTCTGATGAAAGACACTCCCGGCTTTGACCACTATGACAGCGGCTACGATGGAATCCTTCCTGAATGCCGGAATTGCCGTTTCCATCGTCCCCTATGGAAATATCAGTCCTGCGTATTCGAGGAATGCCCATATTGCATTACCAAGCAGTCCACAAAGAAGGTGATGTCCAATGAGAGGTAAAAGCGGCGCAGATCGTGAGATCAGCGTCAACACCTATACCGGTGGCTTCACCACCAAGGTCAGATTCGTTGCCCCTCCCATCGGTACCACGACGGAAGCCCTTGTGAGGGCGTTTATTGGAGAAAATCCGCATTGGAGGAAGTTCTGCTTGAAGCCTTAAAAGGACAAATCGAGATCACACGCATTGAATCCTCGGAAGTCAAAAAAGCTGCACGAATCAGAAACGAGAGCTTGCAGCGTCAACTTGTATTGCTCAAGGCTCAGTATGACGCTTGCGGACGAGAAAAGTTTACCCTGTACGAACAATACAGAGAAGCGAAGATCACCGCCGAAGAATATCTTTCCGGCAAAGATGAGCTGACAAGAAAACAAGCTGCCCTTAAAGAACAGCTTGAGGAAAGTGAAGCTCTGTATGAAGCGAATCAGCAAATGGGCGATGCTGCATCCGAGCAGCAAGAGGCAGTCGGAAAAATGACCGGCTTGTCCGATGCCAAACTCAGAGAGCATCTTTATGATGCAGTTGAACGAGTTCTGGTCTACGACTCAGAAAGCATCGAGATTGTTTGGAAGTTCAACGAAGTGAAGAACGGAAGCAGCAGTTATGCCGGAGCCGGTGTATGACTCCGGTATAGCTTTTAGCTGTGAAGTCGTTTTTTGTCCTAAAATAACATAATCTATCGAAACATCGTAGGCGCATGGTTTCGATCTTCAAAAGGCTCAACCATCTGTTTTCGTGGGCTTTTTGAAGAATTTGAAAAATTTTTTTGCACCTACTTGACATAATGGGACGATTTGGGTAGAGTCGTAACCAAGGGGTCAGTGCGCCCATTCGCACCCGCGAGGTGGAATAGACCCCATTATTTCGAGTTAGAGTCGCTGATAATATCTGCGACTCATTTTTCATTTTCGACGGGCTTCTTGATATACTTGCCGTTCTTGATTCTCGCGTCCGCTGGCTTTTCTGCGTCCTCTGGGATCCCCCAGACTGTGCCAATGCGGATCGCACCGAGAACGCGCCCCTCGCCGCACAAAATCTGAATACGGCGGGTGGAGATGCCCCAGCGTTCGGCGGTTTGCGTGATAGATAAATACTTCATGGGCAGTACTCCTGTTGCAGTTCATCCCTGCGTCTGCTTATAAAATCACAGTATAATTATAATCGTCAAAGCGAATAAAAGCAAGGGCTTTCTGAAAAGTTCAGGAAGTATTTTCAACTCAAAAATCAAAATGGGCGTATCGGCTGCAAGGCTGAAACGCTCATTTTTCCGGTGTGTACGGACACCGGATGTGCTTGCTACTCTCTCAAATCTCATATCCGCAGATACAACGCGCTCCCGCTTTCGCAAAAGCAGGGGCGCATATTTTTTGAAAATTTCTCATTTCGATACCTGCGTTTTGACTTAAAAATGTCCGTTGTAAAGTGAAAGGAAAAAATTTTTGCCGCCATACTCAACAAACGGCAAAAAGGTGTCCGTTGTAAAGTGAAAGGAGTTCTTTGATATGCCAGACCGCACGCGACCCATCCGCAAGGAAATCTGCCTGAATGAGCAGGAATTGAGTCTGATTCGCCACAAGATGAACCAACTCGGCACCCGCAACTTCGGCGCGTATGCCCGGAAAATGCTGATTGACGGGTACATCATCAAGGTCGATTACTCAGAGCAGAAAAAGTTAGCTGCCGCTGTCAGCAGGATTGCCGCCAACATCAACCATGTCTGCCGCCGCATCAACAGCACCGGGCATTTTTACGATGCCGACGTTGCCGAGCTGAAAGAGCGAATGGCTGACGTATGGGAGCTGCTGAAAGTACAGCAGAGAAACGAATTGTAATTCGGGAAAGGAGTACAGATATGCCGCGCATGAGCAAATCAAAAAAGCTGGAATGGTCGTTCTTCCTGAATGACCGGGGACGCAAGGCGTATAACACGCTCTGCCGCCGCTGCGTCCATGACTGCAAGCAGAGCTTCCGGGCGGTTGTCGTTATTTGCCCGCATTATCAGTCGAAACGCTCCAAGGCGGGGCACACCGCCTCGCTTCCGAGGGGACCAACGGACAAGCCGCCATAGCAGCCGTATCACACCAGACCAGAGAGGATGTGATGAAAAATCTATTTCAAACTGAATACCGCATTGCCGCCGTTCATTCCCTTGCCGCGCTTCATGCTGGCGGGCGAATATTCCATCAACGCCAAGCTGCTATATGGGTTGCTGCTCAACCGCACCATGCTTTCCCAGAAAAGCGGCTGGGTGTCCGAGGATGGAAATGTGTATGTGATCTACACAATCAAGCAGATGGCGAACGATCTTGACCGGAGTGAGCGGACAGTCAAGACCGCCCTGCGGGAGCTGGAAAATGCCGGGCTAATCACCCGCGTCCGTCAGGGCTGGAATCAGGCGAACCGCATCTTTCTGCAAATCCCGGACAGGGTGCAGGTTTCTTCCCGTCCAGAGGGCAATATCTGCCCAATGGATGTGCAGGATTCTTCCCCTTGCATGGGGCAGAAATTGCCCACAAGTAATACTGATACAGAATATAAAGAACAGAGTAAGACCGAAAGAGTAGAGAGTACGCGCCGCCGGTATGGAGAGTTTCAAAATGTTTTCCTGTCAGGCGAGGAATGTACCCGGCTGGAAACGGCTTATCCCGGCAAAGCTGTCGAATACATTGAGCGGCTGTCCCGGTACATGGCTTCCAATGACAGGCACTATGCCAATCATTACGCCACCATCAAGAAGTGGCTGGATGAGGACAGTAAGGGCAGGAGCGCGAAAAACTACACCTACGACGATAACGAGGGAGAGTGTCTATGAATCCGATTTTTACGAAAATGATTGATGCCGTTGAAGCGGCTAATGCTGTACCTGACGATTACATCAATCCTGCCAATGGGCTGAAATACTGCGGCAAGTGCTGCACGCCGAAAGAAGCATTATACCCAACAGACCTTCAGGCACAGGGCTTTACCAAGCACCCGGTTATGTGCAAGTGCGCTGACGAGCGCCGCGAACGGAAAGAAGCAAAGCGCCGGGAATATGAGCGAATGTCCTATATGACGATGCTCCGCAGCGAGGCGTTCCGCGATGTGCCCGCCGCAGGCTGGCGGTTTGAGTCAGCCGCAGTTATGACACCCCAGCTTGCAAAGGCGAGGGGCTACGCGCAGAATTGGGACGAGTTCAAAAAAGCGGGGATCGGACTGCTCCTGTTCGGGAATGTCGGCACGGGAAAGTCCTATGCCGCTGGCTGTATTGCCAACGCTCTGATTGACCGTCTGGAGTCTGTCCTCTTTGTGAGAATGTCCGATGTGGTCAACCGTATGCAGGGTAATTTCGGCACGGACCGTGACCACTACATGAAATCGCTTATGCGTCCCGACCTCCTCATTCTGGACGATTTGGGGGCAGAGCGTAACACCAGCTTCGGTAAGGAGCGAGTGTTCGATGTGGTTGACAAACGGCTGCTGACCGGCAAGCCCATGATCGTCACCACAAATATCCCGCTTTCCGTTATGAAGCAAGCCGCCGATCTGGATGACCGCCGCATTTTTGACCGCATCTTGGAGGTCTGCGTCCCCATCATGTTTGACGGGGACAGCTTCCGCAAAAGCACCGCTGCCGACAATCTGAAAACGGCGGCTCGTCTGCTCGGCTGATAAACCCAAGAAAGGAGCTTTTACATGGAGAATTGCATCGGCACCGTTCCGATCCATCTGAAAATGACACTGACCACCAAGGAGGCGGCAGAATACAGCAACATCGGCATCAACAAGATCGACAGTATGCTGAGAACGCCCAACTGCCCGTTCGTGCTTTTCGTCGGCACAAAGAAACTGGTCAAGCGAAAGGAATTCGAACAGTTTATCAGTGAAAAACTGGTGATATAAGTGGCTTCGGAAGATTTGTAAATAAGAGGAGAGTTTTTTCACGCAACGGCTTGAGAAAAAGGACGTTATATGCTATAATTTATGTGTAGTAGTGCGTCCTTTTTCGCAAGCGCGGAAAGGATACAATCTATGGGTAAGAATCTAAAAGGCAAAGAATGTGGTAAGGGTATCTGCCAGAGAAAGGACGGTTTATATTACGCACGGTTCATAGATAAGACAGGAAAGCGGCATGAGAAGTATCTTCCGACGCTCCCCGAAGCTCGCAACTGGATTGAAGAATCAAAATACGCCGATGCGCACGAGGATGTTTTCGTAGCCACCGATACGACGGTGGATCAATGGTTTGATTTTTGGATTGAGAACATTGTGGGTGATTTAGCCCCTAATACGCTCCGCAATTATCGGGAGCGATATGTCCACAATATTCAGCCTGTTATGGGCAAAATGATGATTGCCAACGTCAAGCCGATGCACTGCAAAAAGGTGTTCATACAGATGGATGCTGACTATGCGGGTTCCACCATCCGTCAAGCCTATATCACAATGGGTACGATGTTTAAGGCTGCGAAGATGAATGATCTGATTGCCAAGCACCCAATGGACGGTGTGCGGTTTATAAAGCCGGTTCGTGCGACAGACGATATTAAGTTCCTCACCCGTGACGAGCAGCGCGTGTTTCTTGAAACAGCGAAACGTTCCCACAACTACAATCAGTACGCGCTGATTCTTGAAACCGGCTTGCGTACCGATGAGATGATCGGGCTGACGTGGGATGCGATTGACTTTGAAAAGCGCACGCTCACGGTCAACAAAACATTGGAGTTTCGACACGGTGAACAGTATTGGCGTGCGGGTCCTCCGAAAACGCAGCACAGCTACCGCACAATACCGTTGACGGATCGGGCTTATGAAATCCTCAAAGGTATTTGGAACAGCCGCCCGGAGCAAAAGGAGTCACCGACGCTGGACAAAACGCTTGAGTACATAGACAGACGTACAGGCGTTTCTTCTCGGCTTGTCATGCGCGATCTTGTCTTTATCAACTGGCGAACAGGAGAGCCAGCGAAGAACAGTTCCTATGATACCCACTTATATAAGCTCTGCGATGAAGCAGGGATCAAACACTTTTGTATGCACGCCCTGCGACATACCTATGCTACAAGAGCAATCGAAAGCGGTATGCAGCCGAAGGTGCTGCAAAAACTGCTGGGTCATGCCAGCATCAAAACAACAATGGATCGGTATGTTCATGTGACTGCCGAATCGCTGGATTATGCCATCAAGCAATTTCAGCAAAATGGTGTAGTCTGATGAAATCCAATAAAGCCAAATGCGAAAATGGTGTAAAAATGGTGTAACAGCCAAGACACCAAACGCTGAAACCCCTTGAAAATCAAGGAAAATCGAAGGAGAATGAGTACAAATGAAATTAGGTATCGTGGGACTGCCCAACGTGGGCAAATCAACGCTGTTCAACGCCATCACCAACGCCGGAGCCGAAAGCGCCAACTACCCCTTCTGCACCATCGAGCCCAACGTGGGCATGGTGGCCGTGCCGGATGCAAGGCTTGATAAGCTGGCGGAGATGTATCAGCCCGACAAAAAGACCCCCGCCGTCATCGAATTTGTGGACATTGCGGGCCTGGTGAAGGGCGCCAGCCAGGGGGCGGGCCTGGGCAACAAGTTCCTGGAGAACATCCGCCGCACCGACGCCATCGTCCATGTGGTGCGCTGCTTCGACGACGAGAACATCATGCACGTGGTGGCCGACGCCGGGACCAACGTGCCGGTGGACCCCCTGGGCGACATCGAGACCATCGACCTGGAGCTGATCATGGCGGACCTGGACATGGTGAACCGCCGGGTAGAGAAGGCCGCCAAGGCCGCCAAGGGCGACAAGAAGTTCCTGCACGAGGCCGAGGTATTCCGGGCCCTGGCGGAGCATCTCAACGCCGGAAGGTCCGCCCGCACCTTCGACTGCGGCGACGAGGACCGCGCCATTGTGGAAACCGCCGACCTGCTGAGCCTGAAGCCCATCATCTACGCCGCCAACATGGACGAGGCGGGCTTCGCCGACCACGAGAACAACCGCTACTTCCGGATGGTCCGGGACCTGGCCCAAAAGGAAGGGGCCCAGGTGCTGCCCATCTGCGCCAAGCTGGAGGAGGACATTGCCCAGCTGGACGACCCCGACGAGCGGGCCATGTTCCTGGAGGACCTGGGGGTGGAGCAGTCCGGCCTGGACCGGCTGATCCAGTGCAGCTATGAGCTGCTGGGCCTGATCTCCTTCCTGACCTACGGCAAGGACGAGTGCCGGGCCTGGACCATCCGCAAGGGCACCAAGGCCCCCCAGGCCGCCGGAAAGATTCACTCCGACATCGAGCGGGGCTTCATCCGGGCGGAGACCATCAACTTCGACGAGATGATGGCCTGCGGCAGCGTGGCCGCCGCCAAGGAAAAGGGTCTGCTGCGGTCCGAGGGCAAGGACTATGTGGTCAAGGACGGCGACATGATCTATTTCCGCTTCAACGTGTAAACAAGCAGGCTGCGTGCCGCAGGGCATTTCCCTGGGCGGCACGCAGCCTGTTCCTGTTTCCGGCGCAGCCCATTCCCGGGGCAGGAGCGGGGCGCCGATCAAAAAGAGGCGGCGATTCTTTGGAATCGCCGCCTCTTTTGGCGCGGAAGGAGGGATTTGAACCCTCGCGCGTGGTTTAGACGCCTACTCCCTTAGCAGGGGAGCCCCTTCGGCCACTTGGGTACTTCCGCAAACGATATGAAAATTGGCGGAGAGAGTGGGATTCGAACCCACGGATGCTTTCACATCGCCGGTTTTCAAGACCGGTGCTTTCAACCACTCAGCCATCTCTCCGTGCGTGCAAAAGCATATTCAACTCAGACGCAGGACACATTTTACCACATTGCGTCCCGGCTGTCAATGGATTTCTGCGCTCCGGGTCAAAAAAGTGTATTTCACATTGACAATCCGCCCTGTGCATAGTAAAATGAGCATATATACTCCAGTAGCTTAGCTGTATAGAGCGATCGCCTCCTAAGGTTGCGTTACAACGGCCACCTCAAAAAAAACTAAATAAGGGAT